>ENA-UZWX01007294-UZWX01007294.1-metagenome-genome-assembly--contig:-Day-4---50m-contig-7294_pt1 | contig 47953 bp, 51 predicted proteins | sample MGYA00260347_ERZ794907 | MGnify/ENA metagenome assembly ERZ794907 | reverse complement strand
AATGATCTGATCTCTTTAATAAGTACATTAAATGATTCTGGCATCACTGACTCAGTCAGATTTTTACCATCAACAATACTCTTATACATCTTCGCACGACCAGCAACATCATCAGACTTAACTGTTAGCATTTCACGTAGTGTATGTGCCGCTCCGTATGCCTCAAGTGCCCACACTTCCATTTCACCAAAGCGTTGACCACCAAATTGAGCTTTACCACTTAGAGGCTGCTGGGTGACTAACGAGTATGGACCCGTAGAGCGCGCATGCATCTTATCGTCTACCAAGTGATTAAGCTTAAGCATATGCATGTAACCAACCGTTACTGGGCGATCAAACGCCTCACCTGTGCGACCATCATATAACTGCTCTTGACCAGACTCTGGTAAATCAGCTAATTTAAGTAAAGACTTAATATCTTTTTCTTTAATGCCGTCAAATACTGGCGTTGCCATTGGTACGCCTTCTCTTAGGTTTTTAGCCAGCTCAATAATTTCTTCATCATTGAACGCATCTAAATCTTCTTGCTTACCATGAGAGTTGTAAATTTCATTTAAGAATGCTCTAATTTCAACAACCATTTCTGTGCGCTTTTCATCTAGCATAGCGGCAATCTTAAAGCCTAAACCTTTTGCTGCATAACCCAAGTGCACTTCTAGTACCTGGCCAACATTCATTCGACTCGGTACACCTAATGGGTTAAGCACAACATCAACAGTTGATCCGTCGGCTAAATAAGGCATATCTTCTACAGGCGATACACGTGAAATAACACCTTTGTTACCATGGCGTCCCGCCATCTTGTCACCCACCTGAAGCGTCTTACGTGTTGCCACATAAACCTTAACCATTTTCATAACACCTGGTGGCAATTCTGCACCTTCATTAATCTTAGCTTTTTCTTCTTCGAAGAATTTATCGAATTCAACTTGCTTAGCCTTAGCCTGTTTAACCAGTGCTACCACTTCTTTGTTGATTGACGCATCTTCAACTTTAATCTTGGCAATATCTTTATTGTCAAGTTTTTTCATTAATTTTGTACTTAGCTTTTCACCGGCTTTAATATCTCCGACTGCCTTAGTAATAACATTTCCTGACAACTTCAAGCGTACACGACGGAAAATATCACCATCAATAATACCAAATTCATCATCAATATCTTTCTTGATCTTTTCTAAACGCTCAGCATCGATACTCAATGCTCTAGAGTCTTTTTCTACACGGTCACGTGTAAAGACTTGAACATCAATAACAACGCCCGATTTAGAAGCACCAATTCTTAAAGAAGAATCTTTAACGTTATTAGCTTTTTCACCAAAGATAGCGCGCAATAACTTCTCTTCTGGAGATAGCACTGTTTCGCTCTTAGGAGTAACCTTACCCACTAAAATATCGCCACCCTTAACACGCGCACCAACGTAAACCACACCCACTTCATCAAGTTTGGCCAAAGCTGATTCACTCACATTTGGAATATCTGCTGTAATCTCTTCTGGACCTAGCTTGGTATCACGAGAGTAAGCGGTTAATTCTTCAATATGGATTGTTGTATAACGATCATCTTGAACAACTTTTTCAGAGATTAAAATTGAATCCTCAAAGTTATAACCGTTCCACGGCATAAAGGCAATCTTCATGTTTTGACCTAAGGCCAATTCACCTAAGTCAGTCGAAGGGCCATCTGCCAATACATCGCCTGCAGTAATTTTGTCACCAACATTGACTAATGGCTTTTGATTGATACATGTGTTTTGATTTGAGCGTGAGTATTTAGTTAAGTTGTAAATATCAACACCTAGCTCTCCTGCTTTAGCTTGTTTAGAGTCAACACGAATTACAATGCGTGATGCATCAACTGCCTCAACTACACCACCATGTTTTGCAGTCACACAAACTCGAGAATCTGTGGCCACAACACGCTCAATACCAGTACCTACTAAAGGCTTCTCAGCGCGTAGCGTTGGTACTGCTTGACGTTGCATATTTGAACCCATAAGCGCACGGTTAGCATCGTCATGCTCAAGGAATGGAATTAATGACGCCGCCACTGATGAGATTTGCTTCGAGTCGATATCGATCAACGTTACATCAGCCGAATCAACCAATACAAATTCATTCTTATGACGACATGAAATCAAGTCATCCATTAACTGGCCTTTGTCACTAACAGTAGCATTTGCTTGTGCAATCGTATGTGCAATTTCATCAATAGCAGATACATAAATAATCTCTTCTGTCACTTTACCATTTTTAACCACTTGGTAAGGTGTCTCTAAGAAACCATAATCATTTGTTTTAGCATAAACAGCCAGAGTATTAATCAAGCCAATATTTGGGCCTTCTGGTGTTTCAATTGGACATAGACGACCATAGTGTGATGGATGTACGTCACGCACCTCAAAACCAGCACGCTCACGTGTCAAGCCACCAGGACCTAAGGCTGAAATACGACGCTTATGAGTAACACCTGATAATGGATTCACTTGATCCATAAACTGTGACAACTGAGAAGAGCCAAAAAACTCTCTAACTGAGGCAGATACAGGCTTAGAATTAATCAAGTCTTGTGGTGTTAACTCATCAGTTTCTGCTAAGTTTAAACCTTCTCTAACAGCTTTTTCAACACGAACCAAACCAATTCTAAATTGGTTTTCGATCATTTCACCGATCGCTCTAACACGTCGGTTTGCTAGTGTATCAACATCATCTACAGAATCATTACCATCTTTAATATTGATTAGTAATTTAATAACATTCAAGATATCGTCATTGGTTAATACGTGCTCACCCGTTTCAGATTCAATACCTAAACGACGATTAAGCTTCATGCGGCCAACTTTAGACAAGTCATAACGATCATTCTTAAAGAATAGATTATTAAATAATAAGTTCACCGCATCTTCAGTTGCTGGCTCACCCGGACGCATCACATGATAAATACTCATGCGTGCTTCAATTTCAGTTTGAGTATCGTCAAGACGCAATGTATCTGAAATGTAGGCACCTGTTTCAGATTCATTAATATACAAGACGTCAAATTTCTTAACTTTATTTGAAACCAAAACCTCTAAAACATCTTCAGAGACAACTGTATTTGTTGCAATAAGAATTTCACCCGTTTCAGTATCAACAATGTCATTAGAAATAACTTTATCAATAAGAGATTCAAGTGGCGCGTTAATTGTCTTAACACCAGCAGCATCTAAAACCTTGACATGCTTAGCTGTAATACGACGACCTTTTTCAACAACAACATCCTTGCCAGATAAGATATCAAATTCAGCAATTGTGCCGCGAAGGCGTGATGGCTTAATACCTAAGTCGCAAGACTTAGCCTTCATTTTTATCGTTGAACTTTCAAAGAAAGTATTAAGGATTTCACTACTAGAAAGTCCCATTGCACGAAGCAAGGTCGTAACTGGGAGTTTACGACGGCGATCAATTCGAACATATAAATGCTCGTGATGATCAAACTCAAAGTCCAACCATGAACCACGGTAAGGGATCACACGTGAAGAGAATAAGATCTTGCCTGATGAGTGTGTCTTACCTTTATCATGCTCAAAAATAACGCCTGGAGATCTGTGCAATTGAGAAACCACAACACGCTCAGTACCATTGATAACAAAGGTACCTGTATCAGTCATTAGTGGCAATTGACCCAAATAAACATCTTCTTCGATGATTTGCTTAACTTTACGTTTTTTCTTTAACGTTGAGCCATTTTTATCGAACAATACCAGGTTAAGCTTAACGCGTAATGTAGAAGCAAAGGTTACACCACGTAACTTACACTCTTCTACGTTAAACTTAGGCTCTTGTAATTCATAATCTACATACTCAATTTCGGCATAGCCGTTAACTGCTGTAATAGGAAAAACAGATTGAAACACTGAATGCAATCCAACATCTTCTTTACTATCATTACCAGCTTGAATAAAGCTGTTAAAAGAATCAATTTGAATAGCTAGCAAGTCTGGTTCCTGCAAGATTGATGCTCTTGAACCAAAATTATTTCTAATGCGCTTTTTTTCTGTAAATGAATAAGCCATAAATACCTCGTATTAGTCGATCTAATTCGTTTAAGAAGTTTTCTTCTTAAAATAAAACCAACCTACTGCCTTTATTAAAGTAATAGGTTGAAATAGCACTCAATAAAGAGTGCTAATGCAATAAACACCAAAATCCCCTAATGGGGATTTTGGGTTTTTACGCTGAACTAATTACTTAAGTTCTACGCTAGCACCAGCTTCTTCAAGCTGCTTTTTAACATCTTCTGCTTCTGCTTTAGATGCGCCTTCTTTGATCGATGCAGGAACTGCTTCAACCATATCTTTAGCTTCCTTAAGACCTAGGCCAGTGATACCACGTACTGCTTTAATAACAGCAACTTTCTTCTCACCGAATGATGTCATTACAACGTCAAACTCATCTTTTTCAGCTGCTGCTTCACCCGCATCAGCTGCTGCTGCAGGTGCTGCTGCTACTGCCGCCGCACTTACACCGAACTTCTCTTCCATTGCTGAAACTAATTCAACAACATCCATTACAGACATATCTGCAATTGCATTTAAAATATCTTCATTTGATAATGCCATGATATTTACTCCTTTTATTTATTATTTGATTATTATTTTTGTTGCGCTACTGCTGACACGACGCGAGTTACTTTAGTTGGAACTTCGTTTAAAGTTCTAGCTAGTTTCTCAACTGGTGCTAACATTAATGCCATAACTGTACTAATTGCTTGATCTTTAGTTGGAAGGTCTGCAATACGCTTAAGCTGATTTGCATCTACAAATTCACCTGAAACGCCCAAACCTTTAACGACTAAATCTTCATTGTCTTTTACAAAGTCATTGAAGACACGTGCAACTGCGCCTGGATCTTCTTGAGAAAATCCTAGGATTACTGGACCACTAAGAACCGGTAATACACATTCACACGTTGTTTCGTTAAATGCCAATTTTGCTAATGAATTCTTTACAACACGTAAAGAAACATCTGCATCTAAGGCACTTGCACGAAGCATCGTCATTTGTTCAACTGTCAATCCGCGATATTCAGCTACGCCAACAGAAATTGCATCATTTGCTAATGCATTTACTTGTTCGACAACAACTTTTTTTGCTTCAAGATTTAGAGCCATTTGCCTCTCCTGAACAGTTTAAAAAAGAAAGTCATATTATTACAACTTTCGCCACAGAGCACTTACGTACCCTCTACATAGGCCAACTGTGTTACCAGTTATTTATGTAAAAATTCCAGGAGGAAAATCTACACCTATGGTCTTTGAGGAACGCAAGACTTTCACCCTGCGACCCAAAGAATTCTTTTTGCTGATATTACTAAATATCTAGCGTATTTAAATCAACAGCAATACCTGCACCCATTGTTGATGAAATGCTTAATTTTTTAAAGTAAATACCTTTAGCTGAGCTTGGTTTAGCTTTCTTAAGAGCTTCCATTAATGCAGCGATGTTTTCAGCTAATGCCTTCACATCGAAAGATGCCTTACCAATACCTGCATGAACAATAGCAGCCTTGTCAGTACGGTAACGCACTTGGCCTGCTTTAGCATTGTTTACTGCAGTGGCAACATCTGGAGTCACTGTACCAACCTTAGGGTTTGGCATTAGACCACGAGGACCTAAAACTTGACCTAGACGACCAACAACACCCATTGCATCTGGTGAAGCGATAACTACATCATAATTTAGATCGCCATCTTGCATAGATTTCATTAAATCTTCCATACCAACAACATCAGCGCCAGCAGCTTCAGCTTTAGCAACGTTATCACCTTGAGTGAATACTGCAACACGTACTGTCTTACCCGTACCGTTTGGTAATACTACTGCGCCACGAACGTTTTGATCAGATTTCTTAGCATCAACACCTAGGTTAACACTCACATCAATAGACTCATCAAATTTTGCTGTTGCACACTCTTTGATCAATGCTAATGCATCTTCAATTGCATAACGCTTGCCAATTTCAACTTTAGCCGCAATGTCTTTTTGTTTTTTTGTTAAGTTAGCCATCTGATTAACCCTCCACTTCGATGCCCATCGAACGGGCAGTACCAGCAATAATGGTTATTGCTGCATCCATGTCATTTGCATTTAGATCTTTCATTTTGATCGTTGCAATTTCTTCTAACTGTGCGCGGGTAATTTTACCAACTTTATCAGTATGAGGAACGCCAGAGCCTTTAGCAATACCAGTAACCTTAAGAATTAATAATGATGCTGGTGGTGTTTTGGTAACAAATGTGAAACTACGATCGTTATAAACCGTAATAATCACAGGCACTTTCATACCCTTATCAATTTCTTGAGTTTTAGCATTAAATGCCTTACAAAACTCCATAATGTTTACACCATGTTGACCTAGTGCAGGACCAACCGGAGGTGAAGGATTAGCTTCTTGTGCAGGCACCTGAAGCTTAATATATGATTCAATTTTTTTAGCCATTTTACTTCCTTGAGGGGTTTGCCTCATTATGGGTACAAGCGCCTATACAGCTCCCCGTTTAACAGACGACTTTAAGTCGTTATTTTTTACGTTTTTTCTACTTGAGAGAATTCAAGCTCTACTGAGGTTGTACGACCGAAGATTAGCACCTCAACTTTAAGAATGCTCTTGTCATAATCAACTGCTTCAATCGTGCCATTAAATTCATTAAACGGTCCGTCAATCACCAAGATCTCTTCACCAGGTTGGTAAGCAACTTTAGGTTTAGGTTTGTCAGCACCCTCTTGAACACGTGCCATAATACGATCTGCTTCGCGTTGAGTAATAGGTGAAGGCTTACCTGAAGAGCCACCAATAAAGCCAATAACATTGTTGGTATTTTTAACCAGCAACCAGCTTGGCTCGGTGAGCTCCATACTAATTAACATGTAGCCTGGGAAAAACTTTCGCTCAGCAGTCTTTTTCTGACCATCTTTAAGCTCAACAACTTGCTCAGTTGGAACCATGACTTCGCCAATGAGATCTTCTAAGCCTTCTCTAGCAATAGCATCTTCAATTGCCGTTTTAACTTTAGCTTCATATCCACTTCTAGCGTGAAGGACGTACCATCTTTTAGACATTTATAACTCTCTTAATTTGTTAATAGCTGAACCATCCACGAAAAGAATGCATCAACTATCCACAAGAAAATAGCAACAATCACAACAGCAACCATAATCATGCCTGTTGTCTTAACAGTTTCATCACGTGTTGGCCATACAACCTTACGTAATTCAATTTTGGTTTCTTTAGTGAACGCCGCTAAACGTTTACCTTGAGGTGTCTTGAAAAATATCAAGCCAGCAATGACCAGTCCCACCAACAAAACCAACACTTTGTACAATGTTGTTGTTAGTGTCAATGGATCCAAATAAAACACAACAAGAGATCCAATCACTACAAGAATTGATAAATACATTCCTAGTGACGATTCTTTTGCTTGACCTTCTATCGTTTTACTCACATTACACCTTTTAACATGGCAGGCGAGGAGGGACTCGAACCCCCAACCAACGGTTTTGGAAACCGCCACTCTACCAGTTGAGCCACTCGCCTATAAACTTTAAAGGCTCGGACCTAAGTCCGAGCCAAATTCTTCTTAGGTTTTAACTAAGCTTTAGCTTAGTATTAATCCGTAACCTTAGAAACAACACCCGCACCTACAGTACGACCACCTTCTCTAATTGCGAATCTTAAACCATCTTCCATAGCGATTGGTGAAAGAAGCTCTACTTGCATCTTCACGTTATCACCTGGCATTACCATCTCTACGCCGTCAGGCAGCTTACAAGCACCTGTTACGTCAGTTGTACGGAAGTAGAACTGTGGACGGTAGTTATCAAAGAATGGCGTATGACGGCCACCTTCATCTTTACTTAAAACATAAACTTCTGCTTCAAACTTAGCATGTGGCTTAATTGAACCTGGCTTAGCTAATACTTGACCACGTTCAACTTCTTCACGCTTAGTACCACGAAGTAGTACACCAACGTTATCACCTGCTTCACCAGAATCTAATAACTTACGGAACATTTCAACACCCGTACAAGTTGTTGTTTGAGTATCTTTAATACCAACGATTTCTAACTCATCACCAACGTTTACAACACCCGCTTCAATACGGCCAGTAACAACAGTACCACGACCAGAGATTGAGAATACATCCTCAATTGGCATAATGAAAGTTTTATCTGTATCACGTACAGGCTCAGGAATGTATGTGTCTAATGCTTCTACAAGCTTTAAGATTGAAGGAACACCAATGTCAGATGTATCGCCTTCTAAAGCTTTAAGTGCAGAACCAAGAATAACTGGTGTGTCATCACCTGGGAAGTCGTATTCATTTAAAAGCTCACGGATTTCCATTTCAACTAATTCGATTAACTCTTCATCGTCAACCATGTCAGCTTTGTTCATGTAAACAACGATGTAAGGTACACCTACTTGCTTAGATAAAAGAATGTGCTCACGCGTTTGAGCCATTGGGCCGTCTGTTGCAGCAATAACGATAATAGCGCCGTCCATTTGTGCAGCACCAGTAATCATGTTCTTAACGTAGTCGGCGTGTCCCGGGCAGTCAACGTGTGCGTAGTGACGAGTCTCTGATTCGTACTCTACGTGTGACGTTGAAATCGTGATGCCACGCTCTCTTTCTTCAGGCGCTTTGTCAATATCAGCAAAGTCTGTTGCTTCACTACCGTTAGCTTCAGCCATTACTTTAGTAATTGCTGCAGTTAACGTAGTTTTACCATGGTCAACGTGACCGATTGTGCCCACGTTTACGTGTGGCTTGGTTCTTTCAAATTTTTCTTTTGACATTGTAAATACTCCTTACTTATTTAATTTTGCAATAACATCGTCAGCAACATTTTTCGGCGCTGCTGTATACCTTGAGAATTCCATTGAGTAACTAGCACGTCCTTGAGTTGCTGAACGAAGATCGTTTGCATAACCAAACATTTCTGCTAGTGGAACGTCTGCTTTTAGTTGCTTACCATTTGGAAGGTCTTCCATGCCACCAACTAAACCACGACGACGGTTAAGATCACCCATTACGTCACCCATGTACTCTTCAGGTGTAACCACTTCAACGGCCATCATTGGCTCAAGCAATTGTGGATTGGCCATTCTAACACCTTCAGCTAAACACTTAGAAGCAGCGATCTTAAACGCCATTTCATTCGAGTCAACATCATGGTAAGAGCCATCATAAACTGTGACTTTAACATCAACTAACGGGAAACCTGCTAATACACCATTCTCCATTTGCTCTTGAACACCCTTGTTAACGGCAGGAATGTATTCCTTAGGAATAACACCACCTTTAATTTCGTCAACAAATTCATATCCTGCACCGGCTTCTTGAGGCTCGATACGTAAATGCACGTGACCATACTGACCACGACCACCTGATTGCTTAGCAAATTTATGCTGATGCTCAACCATAGTTGTAATCGCTTCACGGTAAGATACTTGTGGTGCACCAACATTACATTCAACATCAAATTCACGCTTCATACGATCAACAATAATGTCTAAGTGAAGCTCACCCATACCTGCAATAATTGTCTGTCCAGACTCTTCGTCAGAAGAGACACGGAAAGACGGATCTTCTGCAGCTAGTTTACCTAGTGCGATACCCATCTTCTCTTGGTCTGCTTTAGTTTTAGGCTCAACCGCTAATGCAATTACCGGCTCAGGGAATTCCATTCTTTCTAGAACAATCTTCTCTTTAAGGTCACATAATGTGTCACCCGTTGTAACGTCTTTTAAGCCAATCGCAGCAGCGATATCACCCGCACGGACTTCTTTAATTTCTTCACGATCGTTTGAGTGCATTTGCACCATACGACCAATGCGCTCTTTTTTACCTTTAGATGAGTTATATACGAAATCACCGGCTTTAAGTACACCTGAATAAACACGGAAGAATGTCAAAGTACCTACGAATGGGTCAGTTGCAATCTTAAACGCTAGTGCTGAAAATGGCTCATCATCATCAGCTGGACGAGGCGCTCTAGTCTCGTCTTTATCATCTAAGATACCTTCAATTGGGTCAACTTCTAGTGGAGACGGCATGTACATAATAATCGCATCTAATGCTGCTTGTACACCCTTGTTCTTAAAGGCTGAACCACAGAACATTGGAATAATTTCATTATTAATGGTCTGAGTACGAATGCCTTCTTTAATTTCGTCAGCTGTTAACTCGCCTTCTTCTAAGTATTTTTCCATTAACTCTTCAGAAGCTTCAGCAGCAGATTCAATCATGAATTCACGTTTTTCTTCAGCAAGCTCTTGTAATTCTGCAGGAATATCTAGCGCATCATAAGTTGCACCTTGGTCTTCTTCATTCCAGTAGATAGCTTTCATGGTGATTAAATCTACCACACCTTTAAAATCTTCCTCAGCACCGATTGCAATTTGCATTGGTACAGGGTTTGCTCCTAAACGCGTTTTAATTTGATCACATACACGTAAGAAATTTGCACCCGCACGGTCCATCTTGTTGACAAAACCGATACGTGGAACGTTGTACTTATTAGCTTGACGCCACACAGTTTCTGATTGAGGTTCTACACCACCAACCGCACAAAACAAAGCCATTGCACCATCTAATACTTTAAGAGAGCGCTCTACTTCAATCGTAAAGTCAACGTGTCCCGGAGTATCAATAATATTAATACGGTGCTCTGGAAACTGCTCGTCCATACCTTTCCACATACAGGTTGTTGCAGCAGAAGTAATGGTAATGCCACGCTCTTGCTCTTGCTCCATCCAGTCCATGGTTGCACCACCATCGTGAACCTCACCAATTTTGTGAGTACGGCCTGTGTACAACAATACACGTTCAGTAGTAGTTGTCTTACCAGCATCAATATGCGCCATAACACCGACATTACGGTAGCGACTAAGTGGGTGATTTCTTGCCATTTTCTTAAATCCTTAAATCTATGTGTTCGATTACCAGCGGAAGTGAGCAAACGCTTTGTTTGCTTCAGCCATTCTGTGAGTGTCTTCTTTCTTCTTAAATGCAGTACCACGGTTTTGAACCGCGTCTAATACTTCGCCTGCTAGTCTAAGCTTCATACCTTTTTCACCACGCTTACGTGATGCTTCAATAATCCAACGCATAGCTAGAGCAATCTTACGCTCAGATCTTACTTCGATTGGAACCTGGTATGTTGAACCACCAACACGGCGAGACTTAATCTCAACCTGTGGTCCGATATTATCTAGGGCTTGTTTGAATACTTCAATTGGCTCAGCATTACCTTTAGCTTCAATTGTATCTAACGCATCATAAACGATCTTCTCAGCTACTGATTTTTTACCATCTAACATTAAGATGTTTACAAACTTAGCTAATACTAAATCACCAAACTTCGGGTCTGGTAGGATTTCTCTTTTAGGGGCGGATCTTCTTCTCATAGGGTTTCTCTTGTTTTATATATTGTTGTTATTTCTTAGGCTTCTTAGTACCATACTTAGAACGACCTTGCATTCTGCCATCAACACCCACAGTATCTAACGCACCACGAACTGTGTGGTAACGAACACCTGGTAGATCTTTAACACGACCACCACGAATAAGAATCACTGAGTGTTCTTGTAAGTTGTGACCTTCACCACCAATGTAGGTAGTAACTTCGGCTGAATTAGTCAGTCTAACACGGGCAACTTTACGTAATGCTGAGTTAGGCTTCTTCGGGGTAGTTGTATATACACGAGTACATACGCCACGTTTTTGAGGGCAGCTGTCTAATGCTGGCACGCCACTTTTTACAATCTTCTTTTTACGTGGATTACGTACCAATTGATTAACTGTTGACATATCGCTATTTCTCCAAATCTTCTTTAATTTAAGTAACTTACAATCGCCCGTTGTTTTTTCAGGGGCAATAAAGGGGTGAATTATACTGTGTTAGGCGCGCTTATGTCAACAAGTTTTAGGCCTTTTTCGCTAAGCGCTCTAATAAAAACTTACTGGCTTGATTTAACATTTTAAAAACCTCATCGAATCGGCCCTCGAAATATGGATCTGGCACACTTTTCATTTGATTGTTAGGAATATTATCCAGCATCAAAGACAGTTTAAATTGTTGCTCTTGAGGGCAAATATTTCGCATGTTGAATAAATTTGATTCATCCATAGCAAAAATATAATCATAATGATAAAAATCACTTTCATGTACCTGACGTGCTCGCTGACTGGATAAATCGACCTGATACTTAGTGGCCGATACTTGTGATCTAGCATCAGGCTGCTCACCAACATGGTAAGCATGTGTACCAGCTGAATCAATTTCAAACAAATGCTCAATGTTATGCTTTGCTACTTGCGATCTAAATGCGCCTTCTGCCGTGGGAGAGCGGCAGATATTACCCATACACACAAATAAAATTTTGGTTTTTTCGTCACTCATCGACTTTTATAGTTGATAAAATCAATCATTATATCTAGGATTAAAGTTGATTATGTCTAACACCTTATTAAAATCTGCCCAACAAGTTATTTTAACTGAGGCGCACGCTGTTACCCAATTAGCTGAACGACTGGATCAAAGCTTTGTCAATGCCTGTACGCTTATTCAAAATTGCACAGGCAAGGTGGTTTTAATTGGTATGGGCAAATCAGGCCATATTGGTAATAAAATTGCCGCCACTTTTGCCTCCACAGGTACCCCAGCTTTTGCCGTACATCCAGGAGAAGCTGGACATGGTGACCTTGGCATGATTGAGAAAAATGATGTAGCTATCTGTATTTCTTATTCAGGCGAATCTGATGAAATCATGACCCTTGTTCCTGTTATCAAACGCCTAGGTGCATCGATTATCGGCATGACAGGCAACGCCAATTCCTCGATTGCTCAAATTAGTGATGTACATTTAGATGTAAGCGTTGAAAAAGAGGCTTGCCCACATAACTTAGCACCCACCTCTTCAACCACAGTAGCACTGGCTATGGGTGATGCGCTAGCTGTTAGTATTTTAACTAGCAAAGGCTTTAGTCCAGATGATTTTGCGCGCTCACATCCCTCGGGCGCACTCGGCAGAAGGCTGCTAACCTTTGTTCATAATATTATGAAAACAGGCGACGAAATTCCCATAGTAAATGCTGATACCAAACTGCTAGACGCTCTACTTGTTATGAGTCAAAAGGCATTAGGCATGGTACTTATCACTGATAATAATCACCTAGAAGGTATCTTTACTGATGGTGATTTGCGTCGTGTACTAGAAACACAATCTGATATTCAAAATTTGCGAATTAAAGAGGTAATGATATCAAATTGCAAAACCATTCTAGCGGACAAACCAGCCATGGCTGCTGTACAAATGATGGATGAATTTAATCTAAATTCTCTGCCTGTTGTCGATGAATCTAATCAGGTGTTGGGAGCGATCAATACTCATACCCTAATGCAAGCCAAGATCATCTAACTTACTTTGTCTTTTTCCCTTTCTGACTTTGTTGAATTTTAGAAAATATAAAGAAAAAATACTTGTAATTATCAATTATCCAATCAGACGCTCTACCCCCCACCAAAACCCAATCAATGCAATCAGTATTGAAATAGGGATGACCGCCAATTGTCGATAGTTAAGTCTCAGTCTTCGTAGTATCAACAAGATGCCGACCACACCCAATACAATCACCACTTGAGCCAACTCCACACCAACATTAAAGCCAATTAACGTGGTGGCAAAGGTGTCAGCTGTCATTTCAAAACTCTTAAGCATACTAGCAAAACCCAGGCCATGTATAAGCCCAAAGATAAAGACAACAACGGTTTTACGTTTAATCGACTGCTTGACTAGTAAATTTTCTATCGCCACATAAGCAATAGAAAAAGCAATTAACGGCTCTACGATTCTTGCTGATATCTCCAAAACGCCTGCCATCGCCAAGCCAAGCGTCAATGTATGCGCCAAAGTAAAGGCGCTCACCAATAACAACAGTCGACGCCACAATAAAGATGAAAGCGCCATACCAATAATAAACAAGATGTGATCCCATCCTAGCGGAATCACATGGTCAAAGCCAATATCAATAAATTGAAAAAAACGTTGTGTCGTGCTCTGAGGCTCTGGATGATCAACATCAATCACCCCACTAGAGCTACCATTGCGCAGCCATTGCCACTGACTCCAATTGTATTCATCTTGTTTGTATATTTGCCAGCGCAAGGCGCTATCGCCATGGATTTTTCCATACTGCCAAGTTAGTGTTTTGGGCCATTCATCAAGTGACACCTGATACGTCAAAACAGTTTTTCTAGGACGTTTTTTATAACCCACAATATCAATCTTTGCATTGGTCAGGGCTAATACTTGAGCTTGATGATTAATACTTAATTCAAGGCTGTTTAAAAATTCCACTTCAAAAGCCTTAAAACGCTCACGCAATACCTCTGGTTCTAGTGATCTCAGCTGATCATACGCCTGAGAATTTGGTGAATCTGTGGTGTTTTTATACTGCGTTCCAATACCTGCCATCGCCGCCTCAAGGCTCAAATCGATGGTCACTTCTAGTGTCTTATTGTTAAAAATAGACACCTCTACCAAAGCTGGCTTAACGACATCCGCCTGTACAGAGATATTAATCAATAACAATAATAAAGATAATAGTTTCATAAGATTTTTCTAATAAAAAGCCCCGACTGGCGGGGCTTTTTACACTCTACCTAATTCAAGCTTAAATAAGCTTTCCAGCGTAATTTTCAATACCTGGATTAGTCTTAACGCCTTTAATAGTTGGATGATTAACCTTCTTCAAGTCAAGCGTACCTTGCTTGCGTAAGTAATCCGCTGCAACGTCCCACATAAGTCGACCATTACCCACTGAACCTACTTGCGCCCAACCAGAAACTTTATACGACTTATTTGGATCAATCGCTGTACCGTCATCATCTTTCATCTCTGAAATACGATTACCTAAGGTTGCTGCTGGATCAATGGTGTAATCCATACCACCCATACGCACCATATCACCACCTGATTGCAAGTATGGATCTTGCACAAATAAGTTTTCAGCAATGCCCTCTAAAATTTCTTTCAGTTGCGCACCTTTTAGTTCGCTCACGTAAGTTTCGCCATAAGTCATTGATGTATTCGTCATCAAGTCTTCCATGGTGACGTCATGACCTGCTGGTACTGATGTGCCCCAACGAACGCCCGCAGACATGGCAAAGTCCGCATCATGCTCTTCACGCAATGAATTAACCAATACCTGGTCCCAAGTCCCCATAAAGTTACCACGACGATAAAGTGTTTGATTAGTTGAGCAAAGTTTTTCAGTTAGAATTTCGTCATAAGTTTTACCCAGGCGATCTGGGTTATTTGACATTGCGGCACTGCGCGCCTCAACCACATTTTTGTCATATTTAGTATTACGCATTTTGCTGATGAACGATACCATCGCTGCATCTGGCTTAACAAAGTCAGTCAAAATTGGTAGCATCTTGTATTCGTAACCAGTAACTTTATGATCAACAATATTTAAATCCATGACACCAATGTACTTACCCGAACAACCAGCGTTAGTCACCACAGTTACGCCACCTGCATTCTTAACTTCAACTGGCTTAGGCATACCGTCATGCGTATGACCACCGAAAAATGCATCAATACCAACCACACGAGAAGCCATCTTAATATCAACATCCATACCATTATGTGAAATAACAATCACCGCATCTGGCTTCTCATTTTCACGAATGTCTGTTACCAATTCTTGCATCTCATCTTCACGCAAACCAAATGACCAGTCAGGGAAGAAATATTTTTGTGGGTTGGCATTAGAAGTTCTTGGGAACGCCTGGCCAATAACCGCAATACGGTGGCCACCAACATTTTTAATCACATAAGGCTTAAATGGCATGGCATCATCTTCACTATAAAGACCGTTACCATCGTATTTTTCAGTCATAGTGGCATACTCATCACCCATTAGCGCGTCTTCAAGAATACGCACGTTTTGGCCTAAGAAATCACCCTTAAAGAAGCCAACGTTTTTCAGTGTTTCCGCCTCTTTATAGGTAAACTCCCAATGACCAACCATTACGTCAACACCGAGCATATTACAAGCCTCAACCATGTCTGCACCACGCGTCCAAAGTGAAGTACCTGAACCCTGCCATGTATCGCCACCATCAAGTGTTAGTGTGTTTTGTACGCCACCAGCACTCTCACGTAAAGACTCTAAAACCGTTTTAATTTGGCCAAAACCACCCGTCTTACCGTATTTAGCTGCTAAGTCTTCAAAATTATTATAAGTAAATGCATAGGCTTCAGGTGAGCCTGGCTTAACGCCAATTTGCTTAAGCAGATTGTTACCAACCACATGCGGTAATTGGCCATAAGTTGGGCCAAAACCTAGGTTGACATTCGGTTCACGAAAATAGTTAGGTAGTAAGTTACCGTGAGTATCGGTAATATGCAAAATTCGCGCATTACCCGTTTTAGGCACTTCATACATATTGTCTTGTGAGGCAAGCTTGGCGGATGCATCACTACCACAACCACTAATCAAACCTGCTGCTGAACCAGCACCCAATACTTTAATGAAATCTCTACGTGTTAATGACATACTCCCTCCTTGGAAAAAATTTTAAATTAAGATGATTAGAATTTTGTAAGCCTATTATTCAAACAAGCTCTATTTACTCTTGAATGAGAAGCCAAAACACCATCAATTACGCATGTAGTATAAAATCAAAAAATAGAGTGTGGCCATCTTTTTGAATAAATATTGGTATATTTGCGATTCATCTTAGCATAACTTGCAAAAAATCTTATAATATTGCCATGAAAATTAATCAGCTACTAAAAGACATTACTGCCACTGAATTTGATTTAACCGTCGAAGGTTTGTGCCTGAATTCAAATTCAATACAACCTGGAGATGTGTTTATCGCCCTACAAGGGGAGAAATCTCACGGCATAGATTATATCGATCAGGCGATTAACCAAGGTTGTATTGCTGTATTGGTAGACTCGCAAACCGCTGTTTGCAATGTGCCTGCTATTCGCATAGACAACCTAACAACACACCTAGCCGGCTTGGCTAAGACTTTTTATCCAAAAGCTCAAACAGTTGATATCATCGGCGTCACTGGAACTAATGGTAAAACTTCAGTTGCACACTTTATCTCACAACTGCTCAGCCAGCTAGAGGTAAAAAATGGTCTTATTGGCACATTAGGCATTAGCAACAATTCGCAAACTTCTAGCCAAACAACACCCGATATTATTACACTGTATCGCGCCCTACACGAATACGCTCAGAATGATATTAACACGGCTGTACTTGAGGTTTCATCTCACGGCTTGGCGCAACAACGCATTCAAGGTTTAAACATTACCCAAGCTGTATTCACGAATTTTTCTCAAGACCATCTTGATTATCATCACTCCCTGCAACAATACAAATCTGAAAAGCTGAAATTATTTCAACAAAACTCCGTCCAAAGTGTGGTGATTAATCAAGATGATGCCAGCCATGCAGACTTTGAAATGGCCAGCAAGAACAAACAAATTTCTCGCTACTCCATTCAAGATTTTGATGATATTAAAACCACTGAATATGGTTTTATTACACAGCTTAATGGCTTTGTTTTTGAAGTGCCATTTTTAGGTGAATTTAACCTAATGAATATTTTGGCAGCTTACAATGTGCTTAAGGCACGCGACTTTACTGATGAACAAATTATTCCATTATTACACCAACTAAGTCCGCCGCCAGGCAGAATGCAAAAAAATGCACAACAATTAATATGGATAGATTACGCCCACACGCCTGATGCGATTGAAAAAGCCATTACCACGCTACAAAATCACTATCCAGAACATAAAATTCGTGTTATTTTTGGTTGTGGTGGAGATCGCGATAAAGACAAACGCGCCAAGATGGGTAAAATTACCTCTAAATTAGCCGACACAATCATTCTCACTAATGACAATCCAAGAAGTGAAAATCCTCAAACGATTATTGATGATATCCTAAGTGGCATTGACGATAGCTATGAAGTTATCATCAACGAAAATCGCCAGATTGCTATTGAAAATGCCGTGATTACTTTGAATGAAGAAGAGTGCTTGCTAATCGCCGGAAAAGGGCATGAAACCACGCAAATTTTGAACCATGAAACCTTGAAATCAAACGACAATGATATGGTGTTAGCTGCTATTATCGAAGCAGCAAGATTGAAAAAAATAAAAAACAAGCAACGTTAAGCTTATTGGGGCTTTTTTTTGAAAGGTAAACAGGAGATTGACCACTAACGCAAAAAAAATGCTACACACGAATACAAAAACCTTAGCCAAACTATTAAACATCAATTGTGTCACTAATGTTGAATTTTCAGGCATTTATACTGACACTCGAAAATCGATGGATGGTGGCATTTTCCTTGCGATAATTGGTGATAATTTCGATGCTCATGACTATATAGAAAAGGCAGAGGAAATGGGTGCACTAGCTATTATTGCCAGTAAACAAGTATCATCAAATTTACCTGTTTTAAAAGTTGATGATACCTTGCAAGCGCTAAGTGATATTGCCAAATACCATCTGAATGAAATCAAACCAACCACTATAGCAATTACCGGCAGTAACGGCAAAACTACTACTAAAAATTTACTGGCCAATATTTTAAATTTGTCCGCGCCAACACTCAAAACTCAGGGGAGCCTTAACAACCATCTTGGCGTGCCGATGACCTTGCTCAAGCTTGAGCCGAGACACAAATACGCGGTGATTGAAATAGGGGCTAATCATTTAGGAGAGATTGCCCATCTGAGACAGATGGTAGATCCAGATATTGCAGTGGTCACTAATACGGGGGATGCCCATATTGGCGAATTTGGCAGTAAAGAGAACTTGATTAAGGCAAAAGGTGAGATTTATTCAAATCATTCAACCAATATTGTCAATACACAAACTAGCTTCAAAGGTGATATTAGCTTTGGCGAAGGTGGTGATATTTATGCTGGCAATATTACCAACAACTGCTTTGATTTACACATCTCGGATAATAAAGCCTCAGTTTGTCTTCAGCTAATTGGCAGGCACAATATTGATAATGCCTTAGCGGCAAGTGCTTGTGCACACGCACTTAATATTGACATTGATATGATTAAAACTGGCCTAGAGGCGACCACTGCTGAAAATGGTCGATTGAGTATTATAAAAACCAGTCGATTCACACTGATTGATGATAGCTACAATGCCAGTCCCGCATCAATAGCTGCTGCACTAGAAACATTACAAAACTACAAAGGTGAATTGGTTGTTGTACTGGGTGACATGGCCGAGCTGGGCAAAGATGAAATTGTATTACACCAACAAATTGGCGTTCAAACTCAAAAAGTAACTGAGAATCTTTATACTGTTGGTAAGCTGGCAAAGTATTATCAAGGTCAGAATTTTGATAGCAAACAAGCATTATCTGAACACTTAATAAAAAATCATACGGGTGCAACTATATTAATCAAAGGCTCTAGAGTCGCGCAACTCGATAAACTAGTAAAACTTTTACAAAAATAAACCACTTTTCGCTTGACCTTTTGACAAAACCTAGCGATAATTACGCGCTTGATGGGCCCGTGGCTCAATTGGATAGAGTACTCGGCTACGAACCGAGCGGTTACTGGTTCGACTCCAGTCGGGCCCACCATCAAATTTACATCAAGTTTATTCTGCCCAAACAGCTTCTGATAGAATACCCACATGATGACAATCCCCAACCTAATTACACTCTCTAGAATTTTCTTAATTCCAGTTTTTGTCGCCCTTTATTATTTCCAGCCGGCCTATACGCAAATACCTGTTTTCACTTGGATTAACTTTTGCTTAACTGGTGCTTATGCTTTTATCAGTATTACTGACTATCTAGATGGCTATCTCGCTAGAAAGCTGAATATGACTTCTCAACTCGGTGCTTTTCTAGACCCGGTTGCTGACAAACTAATGGTTTCAGTGGCACTGATTATGTTGGTGGATTTCTACCCTTCTGACACCCATTGGTACATAACAATTGCGGCGCTGATTATTATTTCTCGTGAGATTTTAGTCTCAGCTTTACGCGAATGGATGGGCACAATTGGTCAACGCTCAACGGTCAATGTTTCTTATATCGGCAAGGTTAAAACCTTTGTGCAGATTTTTGCTATTTTATTCCTACTCTACCAGCAACCATTCTTTGGATTACCAAGTTTCGAAATCGGTGTCGTGTTACTAATGGCCGCTACCCTTCTAACCCTTTGGTCTGGTTTTATTTATTTAAAAGAAGGGGTTAAGACTTTTGACAATTAATGTTAAATCAGCCTTGACTATTTCGAAAAAAACACTATAATTTCACTTTCTATCGCGGGAATAGCTCAGCTGGTAGAGCATCACGTTGCCAACGTGAATGTCGCGAGTTCGAATCTCGTTTCCCGCTCCAGATTTTAAAAAAAGGCCTGTTTATCAGGTCTTTTTTATATAGCCCTTTGCACACATCTTGGCCGGATAGCAAATCGGTTATGCAGTGGATTGCAAATCCATCTAGACCAGTTCGATTCTGGTTCCGGCCTCCATACACAAAAAAGCCCGATTTTTTATCGGGCTTTTTTATAGCACCCCCTCGAGGGGTGCTTTCTTTTGTATGCTTATTTAAGCCAAGCTACCAGTTCTCGCCGAGCAATTCAAAATAGGCTTGTGGGTGATTACAGGCTGGGCACAATTCTGGTGCTTCTGGCGCTTCATGTAAATAGCCACAATTACGACAACGCCACGTTACCGTGCCATTACGCTTAAATACACGCCCTGCTTTGATATTCTCAGCTAAAGCTTTATAGCGCTTATCGTGTTGTTTCTCAGCAATGATAATTGACTCAAATGTTTGCGCTATTTCATCGAAGCCTTCTTCTCTGGCTGTTTGCGCAAACTCGGGATACATCACTGACCACTCATATTCTTCACCTTGTGCCGCTGCAATCAGATTATCAAAAGTCGTACCAATTTTGCCCGCAGGAAATGCAGCAGAAATCTCTAACTCGCCACCCTCTAAATACTTAAAAAATCGCTCTGCATGCTCTTTTTCTTGATTAGCGGTTTCCAAAAAGATATCTGAAATTTGCATTAAGCCTTCTTTTTTCGCCTTACTAGCAAAAAAAGTATAGCGATTTCGTGCTTGCGATTCGCCTGCAAAAGCAATTAATAAATTTTTCTCAGTTTGAGATCCTTTAATACTGTTTGACATAAGGTTTATTGTTAACGAAATAATGACAAAATTATAACGCCATACACAGACTTACAGTTCGCTATTGAGCTATCCATTGCTGCTCTAACAAAATTTCTTGATCATTTTTTATTAAGACTTGATACACATCTCCAGACTCCAAAACGCCTACACCTTTTGGTGTGCCTGTCATCACAATATCTCCATCCTCTAAATGCATAAAAGATTGTATTTCTTTTAATATTTTTTCAGGAGAATGAATCATTAATTCTAAATTTCCTTGCTGCGCAACAACGCCATTAATAGACAAGGCGAACGATAAAGAAGGGTCGATATTTTCTATCGATATAAATTCACTGAATACCGCCGATCCATTAAAAGACTTAGCGCGCTCCCAGGGCAGTGATTTTTTCTTAAGTTGGGATTGAAGCGCTCTTTTAGTGAGATCAAAGCCAAAACCAACCGCTGAAAACCGGCCGTTTTCAAAAACGAAGGCCAATTCACCTTCGTAGTGAACAGGCTCTTGGTGGTATGAATTAAGCTCATGACTAATAGCTGAGTTGGGCTTAGAAAACAACACCATTTGATCTGGAATTTCATTGTTTAGTTCGCTGATATGCGCATAATAATTTCTACCCACGCAAACAATCTTTGAAGGTGTAATCGTCTTTTTATTGATGCAGATAGTGTTCATAATTCCTCTATTTTTTATCTAAAATAATCCTATACCCTAGAAAATCGAGCAAAAATTTAGCAAATAATGGAAATGATCAATATTTAATCCAATATTAATGCTAAAACTGGCTATTTATATAAAAAATGACCACTTTTAAGCGCTAAAATGCTATTTTTAAGACAAAAATACCCACTAAATGGTATATTTAGCGGGTATTTTAAAAATTTAGCAAATTTTATTAATGAGCTATTTTTTACTTTAAAGCCTTAAGACGTAAGCGCAGTGCATTCAGCTTAATAAAGCCAGCTGCATCTTTTTGGTCGTATGCGCCTTCATCATCTTCAAAGGTTGCAATTTTCTCGCTAAATAACGAATCATCAGATTTACGTCCAACGACACTAATACCGCCTTTGTAAAGCTTAAGACGCACAGTACCATTAACACTTTCTTGAGTTTGGTCGATCGCTGCTTGCAGCATTTCACGCTCTGGCGCGAACCAAAAACCGTTATAAACCATCTCAGCATATTTTGGCATTAGCTCGTCTTTAAGATGTGCAGCATTGCGATCCAAGGTTAAAGACTCCATAGCACGGTGAGCCTTAAGCATCACGGTGCCGGCCGGGGTTTCGTAACAACCGCGTGATTTCATACCGACAAAGCGGTTTTCAACAATATCATCACGGCCAATACCGTGCGCACCCGCACGCTGATTTAACACTTCCATCACCGTTGCTGGGCTCATGGCTTCACCGTCAATGGCAATAATATCGCCTTTTTCAAAAGTAAGCTCAATATATTCAGCCTTATCAGGTGCATTCTCAGGAGAAACTGTCCAGCGCCACATGTCGTCTTCTGGCTCTGCCCACGGGTCTTCCAAAATATCGCCTTCATAAGAAATGTGCAATAAGTTTGCATCCATTGAATAAGGGGATTTTTTATCTTGTTTTTGGTAATCAATCTCAATACCATGGTTTTCTGCATACGCCATCAAACTTTCACGAGAAGACAGGTCCCACTCACGCCACGGCGCAATCACTTGAATATCGGCGTCCAACGCATAAGCGTTTAGCTCAAAACGCACTTGGTCATTACCCTTTCCAGTTGCGCCATGCGAGATGGCATCAGCGCCTACTTCATTTGCAATTTCAACCAGACGCTTGGAGATGAGTGGACGGGCAATTGAGGTACCTAAAAGGTATTCGCCTTCATAGATGGCATTGGCTCTAAACATTGGGAAGACAAAATCACGTGCAAATTCTTCACGTAAATCTTCGATAAAGATTTGCTCAACACCCGCTGCTTTTGCTTTAGCGCGTGCAGGCTCTACTTCTTCACCTTGGCCAATATCGGCTGTAAATGTCACCACTTCGCACTGATATGTGTCTTGTAGCCATTTGACGATAATGCTTGTATCTAATCCGCCTGAATAGGCTAATACTACTTTATTTATTTTTGTATTTTTCATCTTTTCTTCCAAAATTAATTGTTTTCACCAGCAATATTTTACGGTGCTGATCAAGTACTTCTACACGCCACTGCCCTGTCCATGTATGCCAAATATTTTTACTCGACCAAACGCGCCAACGATCACCTTTGATATCAAAGCTAATTTCAGCCTTGATTTTATCTTTATAAATCCAGCGGTGGGTAATTTTGTCACCCGTTAAGTGTCGAATATTAGTAAAGAAATAGATTTTACCTAAAGAATCATCTGCTTCAGTGATTATCTCAACGGGTTGGCGATCAGCTATAGCGCTGGCAAAAACTGCTTGAGAAATATTTTTATGTGGCCACGCTGCTATCGCAGACTGCGTTAAAAATACCAATAATAAGGCTACTATTCTTTTCATTAATCAACCCAATCTATCATGTGTAATTCGATTTCTTCTTCTTTAATTTTATCATCTGAAAAGGTACGCCCACGTACTGAAATGCCTGCTAAATGCACGGATTGTAAATCTTTACTAATGAGCGGATGCCAATCAAATAAAGGCTTTCCTTCATGTAATAGGCGGTAGGCACAAGTGCTAGGCAGCCAATTAAACTTTTTACCCCAATCTGGATAGATGGTTAGGCAATCAGGCACAAATTCTTGGCGATTATCATAATGTGGGCATTGGCAAGTTTGCTCATTTAAATAATGACAAACCACATCGGTAAAATAAATATCACCGGTATCTTCATCTTCTAGCTTGTGCAAACAACAGCGTCCACAGCTATCACACAAAGACTCCCACTGTGTTCGGCTCATCTGCTCTAAACTGAGTATTTCCCAAAATTTTAAATCTGTTTTTTGCATAGTCTTATAAAGATCCACTCACCAAATATGCCAAAATTCTCTTGCCTTCAGCATCACCCTTTCGAGCTGAGATACTAGCCCAGTAATACGCTTTTTTATAATCTGGCGCTACGCCAACACCGTTAATATACATCATCGCCAGAGAATTTTGAGAGCGTGTAAGATCTTGATTGGCAGACTGCTGCATGAGTAAAAATGCCTGACGCTCATCCTTAGCCACCAACTCGCCAATACTATAAAGTGTGCTCAAATTATGCTGAGCAATCGGATTGCCTTGCTGTGCACTTTTTAACAATTTTTCAACATTAATCATTGACTCTACATGACTGTTTAACGAGTCCAAAATTTGCTGTTGATTTGGAATGGTAATGGCCATATCAGCGGGCGGCTGAATAGCAATATCACTTGATACAACTGGGTTTATGCTCACTGGCGCTGGCAGAGGCTCTATAGCTTCTGGCGCCAAGCTTGGCACTTGAGAATCTATCACTTCCAAGGCTAATGCATCTTGTTTTGATTGCGCCAAGGTTGCCAAATCCTCTAACAAAGCGCTCGCTATTTTTTCTTGTTGCTCGCTGGCTTTAATCAGCCATTTCTTCGCCTCAATCAGTTGGTCATTAGATAATAATTCTTGACCAAGTTGCAATTGAGATTTTGCATGCCCTGCCTGCGCAGCTTCTAATAATAGTTTTTGCGCTTGAGATTTATCTTCAATAATGCCTGTACCTGTAAGCAAATTCATCGCTAAGGCGTATTGCGCCTTAACATGTCCTTGGTCCGATGCCTTTCGGTAATAATAAACCGCTTGTGCATATTGATTGCGTTTTTGGTAAAAATCAGCCAAATGGAATTGTGCTTCTGGATCGTACTGATTAGCCGCTTTCAGATACCAAACTTGAGCCAAACTATCATCTTGCTCAACGCCCACGCCTTCTTCATACAGCTTGGCCAAAGTTAATTGCGCAACCCCATAGCCCAGTTGAGCCGCTCTTTCATACCAGCGAAATGCTTGTTGGTTATCAACCTTTGAACCTTCACCACGACGATACATAACCGCTAAATTGTATTGCGCTGCTACAAAGTCTTGTTCGGCTGCTTTTTCATACCAAACTTGTGCTTGTGTTAAATCTTGAGCTGTGCCAATACCGTGATAATAGCCATTAGCAATATTAAACTGTGCGCTTGCATAGCCCTGCTCTGCCACTTGGCTATACCAATAGAATGCTAGCTTTTCATCAGTTTTGATACCAATACCGTGATGGTACATATTGGCCAGGCTGAATTGCGCTCTTGCATCGCCACTTTTGGCAGATTTTTCCAACTTAGTCAATAACAAATCGCTCGAAAGCTGGGTTGACTCATCAAGCACCTGAGACTGCTGAGCGACGACTTCATGGCTTTTTTCAGACTGCAGAATTTGCAAAGCCTGAACAGGCAAAGAAAATAAGACAATGATTGGAAATATTTTAACCATGGCTTATTTTAATCAAATTTGATCAATTTGAGAGATCAATCGATCAATCCCCATTGCCACACCAGCGCATTGTGGCAATGGATTTTTCAGTTGCTGAAAAAAATCTAAATTTTGCGTAAAAGTCGCCTTGCCAAGCTGGGAACGTTGCTGATTTTCCCGGGAAAAAATATGTTGATATTCACTCGCATATTGCAACTCATCATAACCATTGGCAATCTCTACGCCCTTAAAATACAACTCAAATCGATGCGCTATTTGCCCTGAAACTTTCGCTAGAGCTGACTGCCCAACGGGATAATCATAAATAAAACACAGCGGATATTGCGCCAATTTTGGCTCGATTAAATCCGTAAACATGAGAATTTGCAGATCTTCAATCCATTCAAAATCAGTACATAGGTCACGCGATTTTGCGATTTTTTTTAGCTCATTAAAATTGGTATTTAGAATATCAATATCAGCCAATTGACTAAATGCTTGCGCATAAGACAGCTTAATGACTTTTTGGGTCACACCCAAAACGCCCAATAAATCGGTCATGTTATCCATTAACTGCTGTATATCAAAACCTAGACGATAATACTCCAGCATAGTGAATTCATTAAAATTCTCTGAGCCTTGCTCATTGTCACGAAAAACTTGGCAAATTTGATAGATATCACCACTGCCATTTGCCAGTAGTTTTTTCATTTCTAATTCGGGCGATGTGTGTAGATATTTTGGCTGAATATCAATATCTTTATTAACTTGCATGCTAATGCTATCAATATAAACATCAGTCGTTGGATGATTTAACAGGTGCGGAGTTTGCACCTCAAGAACATTTTGTGCATCAAAAAATGTTCGGATTTTTCTAAATATGTCCGCTTTTTGCTTCAGTGAAAAGTTAAAGAGTGCTGTCATAAATTATATATTTGACGCGTCTTACTGGCTAAAAGAGATGTTTAGGATATTGCTGTTAAGTGCGACCTGCATATTCATTGGTACGCGTATCCACTTTCACCATCTCGCCAATACTAATAAATAATGGTACCTGTACCACTACGCCCGTATTCATCGTAGCAGGCTTACCACCCGTACCAGCAGTGTCGCCTTTTAAACCAGGATCAGTGTCTACCACTTCGAGCATAACATGATTTGGTGGGGTTACCGAAATGGGGTTACCATTCCAAAGAGTCACAACGCACATATCCTGCTCTACCAAATAACCTTTAGCATCATCCATAGAAGAGTCGTTAATAGAGTACTGTTCAAAAGAATCTGGATCCATAAAATTCCACTCATTGCCGTCGTTATACAAATATTGCATATCGAGCTCCATCACATCAGCACCCTCTACGGATTCGCCCGATTTAAAGGTTTTTTCCAAAGTTTTACCCGTAATCAAATCCTTGAGCTTCACCTTGTTAGAGGCTTGCCCCTTACCAGGTTTGCGAATTTCATTACTAATGATTGAACACGGGTTGCCGCCCAATATTAGTTTTAAGCCATTTTTGAATTGACTGGTCGAGTAATTTGCCATTTTTTAACCTATTAAGTGTAAAATTTAAGCATCTTATTTTACGCACTTTTTCATGCACATACACGAATACCAAGCGAAAGGCTTATTTAGACAATACAACATTCAAACGCCCAAGGCCATTCTAATCAGCACCGTTGACGAGGCTAGCAAAGCTTGTGGTGAGTTGGGCGGGGATATTTGGGTAGTAAAAGCCCAAGTACATGCCGGTGGACGTGGCAAAGGCGGTGGTGTTATTTTGTGTCGTTCGGTTAAAGCGGTCGAGGCTGCTTGTGAAAAACTACTTGACTCAAACTTGATCACACCACAAACAGATGACAAAGGCTTGCCGATTAGCCAGCTGCTAATTGAGGGCGGGCAAAATATCGAACGCGAACTGTATTTAGGTCTTTTAGTGGATCGACAAACTCAAAAAATTACCATTTTGGCGTCAACTGAAGGCGGCATGGATATTGAAAAAGTAGCCAGCGAAACCCCTGAAAAAATCATCAAATTTGGCGTTGACCCACTAGGAACACTAAACACAAACGATTGTGCATCGATCGCTTCACAACTTAATCTTGACAATGCTCTGACTGATCAATTCGTCACGACATTAATGGGGCTGTATCAAATTTTTATCGAAAAAGACGTGAGCCTGATTGAAATCAACCCACTGATTACCACCGCAGAAAACACTCTGCTTGCACTGGATGGAAAAATTGATTTTGATGATAACGCCCTTTATCGACACGAAGACATTGCCACCATGCGCGATAAATCACAAGAAGACGAAAAAGAGAACGAAGCCAGCGAACACCAGCTTAACTATATTTCACTAGACGGCACAATTGGCTGTATGGTAAATGGCGCTGGTTTGGCAATGGCGACCATGGATTTGATTGAGCATCATGGTGGCTCGCCGGCTAACTTTTTAGATGTTGGCGGTGGCACCACGGCCGATCGAGTTGCTAAAGCCTTTGAGCTTATCCAAACTGAGGCAAATGTTCAAGGTATTTTGGTAAATATATTTGGCGGCATTGTGCGTTGTGACTTAATTGCAGAAGGTATTCTTCAAGCCATCGAAAAAGTGGGGCTTAACCTGCCAATTGTTGTTCGCCTAGAGGGAACCAATGCTGCAGCTGGACTTAAATTATTAGATGAATCAACAGCGGATATTTATACTGAAGCAGATCTGACTCAAGCAGCTATCAAAATTGTGGAATTATCAAAAGGAGTCTTAAAATGAGCGTATTAATCAATAAAGACACTCGAGTAATCACGCAAGGCTTTACTGGCAAACAAGGCACATTCCACTCTGAGCAATCTATCGCTTACGGAACACAATTTGTTGGTGGTGTTACACCCGGAAAAGGCGGACAAACTCATCTAGGTTTGCCGGTATTTAATTCAGTCAAAGAATCGATGGCCGAAACTGGGGCGACAGCCACCATGATTTATGTGCCGCCACGCTTTGCTTACGGCTCCATTGTGGAAGCGATTGAAGCTGAAATACCGGTTATTGCCTGTATTACGGAAGGTATTCCAGTGCAAGATATGCTTAAAGTTAAAGCAATTTTAAAAGATTCCAACTCAACGTTAATTGGACCAAACTGCCCGGGCGTTATTACGCCTGACGAATGCAAGTTAGGAATTATGCCTGGCAATATTCATCAAGCTGGCAGTGTTGGTGTGGTCTCTCGATCAGGCACACTTACCTATGAAGCGGTGCATCAAACTACCTTGGCGGGTCTGGGTCAAAGCACCTGTATTGGTATTGGTGGCGATCCAATTCAGGGTATGAATTTCATTGACTGCTTAGCGCTATTTGAAGCAGACGAGCAAACCCAATCAATCATCATGGTGGGTGAAATTGGTGGCTCTGCTGAGGAAGAAGCAGCAGAATTTATCAGCTCCAGCGTCTCCAAGCCAGTGGTTTCTTATATTGCTGGCTTAAGCGCACCTAAAGGCAAGCGTATGGGTCATGCAGGCGCTGTCATTAGTGGCGGCACTGGAAAAGCCACTGACAAAATCAAAGCACTGCAAGCAGTTGGCGTGGCCATTGCACCAACACCTGCAACTATGGGCTCAACTTTAGTAGAAATTTTAAAATAATCTATTGGACAAAAGCGCCAGAAAGCCAAGATTTTCTGCGCTATTAAGGAATAAAGATGAAAAAACCCATTGTTGTCTTAGGTATTGGTGAGCTGGGGAGTGTCTTTGCACGCGCTTTTTTAAAGAACAACCATCCAGTTTATCCAATTACTCGAAAGACTGATATTGATGAATTGGCCGCTACTATCGATCCAGAATTAATCTTGGTTTGTACGGGTGAAGCCGATCTGCAAACAGCCTTAGAAACCATTCCGGCACACTGGAAAGATCGCGTGGCAATGATGCAAAATGAATTATTGCCTAGAGACTGGGAAAATCATAATTTTATTAACCCAAGCGTTATTTCAGTTTGGTTTGAAAAGAAAAAAGGCATGGATTCAAAAGTGCTTATCTCTTCCCCAGTGTTTGGCACAAAGGCTCAAATATTGGCAGACTCACTAGCTCTGATTGATATTCCTGCTCATGTGCTCGCCAATGAGACTGACTTATTATTCGAATTGGTGCTAAAAAATCTCTACATTCTAACTACCAATATTGCCGGACTTGCTATTGAAGCAGGTGCAACAGTCGATGATTTGCGTAATAATCATCGCCAATTAATGCGCAATGTTTCTAAAGATATTTTAAGCCTACAAACCCAGCTAACTGGACAGACATTTAATGAAGCTGAGCTAGAAAAAAGCATGATTAAGGCCTTTGAAGGGGATTTAGCACATGGGTGCATGGGCAGGTCTGCACCAGCACGACTGGATAGAGCGCTAGAATTGGCAAAAGAATTTAACTTGGATATGCCAACATTAAAAAAGATTAAGCAAAAATCTTAGCCATTCATCTTGGCGTAAGTTTTTTCAATTTCTTGTTCCAAGGCTATGAGTGAAAAACCTCGAATCTCTTCAATAAACTTCTGCCCCATGAAAAACACTTGCACCACAGGCAATGAAAAAACACCATGCTGTGCACAGACTTCTTGTAATTGTTCGCAATCGATATAAACCATTTCTAATTCTGGAAACTTAACTGAGAATTTATCAAAAATTTGCGGTTTAATGGTTTGGCAAACACCGCAATTAGCACCGCCAAATAAGATTAATACCGCCTCTTTATCTTGCTTTAATGCATCTAACTGTTGCTGATTATCTAATTGATTCATAAACACTCTCCCAATTCTTTAAAAAACACCTTAAAACTAGGCAAATCCAAGTTTGCTTGGCGTTGTTTTTCGCCCCACATTGGCTGCGGAAAATAACTGTCCGTCTCAAATCTTGCCATCACATGCCAATGAACTTGGGGCAATAGGTTGCCAAATGATGCAATATTGATCTTATCTGCATTGAAATAGCTAATCATTCTTTTTTCAATAATATCAATAATTCTAAAAATTTCTAATTTCTCTGCTGCTGTGCATTCGCTAAACTCTTTAACTTTACGTTTGCTAAATACCTTAACCCAAGGGATTTCGCTCGGCTCAATCTCCACCACTACTAACTTGTTTTCAAAAATCATCTGCGCTCCAAAAGCATGGCATCACCATAGGAAAAAAATCGATACTCTTGATCAATAGCATGTTGATAAATTTCCATCATTTTCTCCTGACCAATAAAAGCACTCACCAACATAAGTAGAGAAGATTTTGGCAAATGAAAATTAGTAATCAATAAATCTACGATTTTAAATTCATAACCCGGATAGATAAAAATATCCGTCTCTTCTTTGGCAGCCATGAGCACGCCACTCTTAGCGGCAGACTCCATAGATCTAACAGCGGTAGTGCCCACGGCAATAATACGCCCGCCGCTGGCTTTGGTTTGCTGAATTTTATCCACGGTATCTTGATCAATTTCAAAATACTCACTATGCATCTGGTGCTCAGTAATATTATCCACCTTAACAGGCTGAAAAGTACCTGCGCCCACATGAAGGGTGACAAAAGCATGATCAATCCCCTGTTGTTTTAAACTGGCTAATAAGGCCTTATCAAAATGAAGACCTGCTGTTGGCGCAGCAACCGCACCCTCTTGCTCGGCAAAAACAGTTTGGTAACGTTCAAGATCTGATTTTTTATCGCCACGCTCAATATAGGGTGGTAAAGGAATATGACCGACTTCATCTAACAAATCTAGCAATGAATCTGTTTCAAAATTTAAGGTATAAAAGCCATTTTCTTTGTGAATTATTTGGGCTTTATCACCATTTTCAAGCGTTATAAAGCTGTCAATTTTTGGCGCTCTTGAGGCTTTCACCATGGCCAACACTTGTTGATCGTTTAACAAGCGCTCAATCATAATTTCTACTTTTCCACCTGAGGCCTTATGACCAAATAGTCGTGCAGGAATAACCCGAGTATTATTCATAACCAGCAAATCTCCTGGCTTAATAAAGTCAGAAATTTGATGAAAATATGCATCAATTATTTGATCTTGAGGCACCAATAGGCGCGAATCAGTTCTATTGTCTGGTGGATTTTGTGCAATTAATGACTTAGGCAAGTCAAAATCAAATGTACTTAATAACATGCTTTATTTGGTTTGACCTGATAAACCCTGATTGCTAAACAATTCTAGCACTTGGTAGCTAGCTGTCACAATCGCCCTAGGGGTAATTGTAGCCCCTGTAAATGCTTCAAACACACCGCCGTCACGCTCAACCTTCCAGTTATCTTGAATTGGATTTAATAATGATAGTCCAGCAAATTGCTTAATCCAATCTGATTTCCTATCTTCAATTTTATCACCCAGCCCTGGGGTTTCTTTATGAGTAATAACGCGAACACCCAGTAGTGTTTGATCAATAGTGACACCCGTTAATAGACGAATATCGCCATTGTATCCATTTGGATAAGTATGCTCCACCAAGTAGGCAAAGATTTTTCCATTGCGCTTTGCTGGATAAATACCAATCTTTTGATGAACACCATGCAGGATTAATTCTTGAGTATATTTTTCTTGCAAAATATCATTATCATAACCAGACACCAACTCAGCTAAGCGTTTAATGAGTAGCTGGTCTTCATTGTATTTAATTTGTACCTGGGTTGTGTCCTGCGTCCAGCTAACAAAAAAAATACTCACTATGGTAAAGACCAATAGCAATATTCCCGATTTTAAAATCGTCTTAATCATGATCTGCCAAACACCTTAGGCTGCGTGTATTGATCAATCAATGGCACCATCATATTCATCAGTAAAACCGCAAAAGCAATGCCGTCTGGATAGCCACCATAGGCACGAATAATCACAATCAGCACACCCATTAAAAAACCGTAAATCAGTCGCCCCTTAGGGGTTGTGCTGGCTGAAACTGGATCAGTAGCAATAAAAAATGCACCCAGCATAGTGCCACCCAGTATTAAGTGATTTTGAACAGGCAAATGCTGTTGTGAATCAAACACTGAAATAAGCAATGCCATCATCAAAATTCCGGATAAAACAGCAACAGGAATATGCCAAAAAATGATTTTTCGTGCTAATAAATAAATACCGCCCACTAAAAATCCTATATTAATCCAAGCTTGGGAGATAGAGCGTACTTGCAATGTGGCAATATCGCTCCCCAAAGATAGACTGGTTTTAACGTCATCTAGTCGTGTTGCACCACTGATTCCGTCAAAATTAACTAGGTTAAATACTTCATCAACTACCTGACTAAAACTTAAAAAATCAACCGGCCAAGTGGTCATTTGTAAAGGGTATGAGATCAACAAAAAAGCATAGCCCAACATGGCTGGATTAAAGGGGTTATTGCCTAGACCACCATACAGTTGCTTACCAAAAATAATAGCGAATGCAACACCCACGACCACCACCCACCACGGTGCAATAGCAGGAATGGAAATGGCCAGTAAAATACCGGTTAAGGCGGCCGAACCATCACTAATAGACGCTAACACTTGACGACCACGCATGGCCACAAAAACCGTTTCAACAGCCAGTGCGGAAATAGTGCCAAGCAATATCTGAATCACCACACCCCAGCCAAAAAAAACATACGATGCGCTCACACCCAAAACCAAGGCGTAGATTACTTGTCGCATCATTTGATTGGTGCTTAATCCAGTATTATGCATTCTTCTCCTTGGTTTTATTAACGCGCGCCATTGCTTGAGCAATTTTATCCTTTTGCACTTGACCCTGCTCCTTGTCTTTAGCCATTTTATCTTTTAGTGCTTGTTTTTTCTCAGCCATCATTTGTGCGCGTTCTTGCTTATTACGCTCAAGTCGATACTCTCTAAATTCAAATCGATCTCGGGCAATATCGGTTTTAAACTGATCGGTCGCTTGCTTTTTATGCAGTGCTTTGGCAAATGAAAAATAACCCACCAAATCAATATGACTAGGACAAACATAGGAGCAACAAGCACATTCAATACAATCTAGTAGATTGTAATCCATGCATTTTTCAATATTTTCGCCTTTGGCATGCCAATAAATTTGCTGGGGTAATAAGCCAATTGGACAAACGGTATTACAAGTATTACAACGAATGCATTCTTTAGTTGGCGGTTTTGGCTTTTTATTGTTTACAAAAATACAATTGGTAATTTTGCAAATGGGCATTTGCGTATTTTCAATATCAATTCCCATCATCATGCCGCCCATACGGTAATCATGAGCTTGTTGATTAACATCGGTCAAACTGATTATTTGCTCAAAAGAAGTACCCAGTCGAGCCTCAACATTAATAGGTGTGAGTGCATTTCCTGTAATGGTTACAATACGAGAGACCAATGGTCGCTGATCAATCACTGCATCAAAAATAGCCTTAGTGCTTGAAACATTTTGGCACAAGATACCTTTGTCTGCTGCAAACCCGCCTGATGGGATTTCAATATCTAGTAACGCTTTAATCAATAGTTTTTCAGCGCCCGAGGTGTACTTTGTCGGTAATTGAACCAAGCTAATTAGATCGCTATGATTAAACATTAATAACGATTGATATGCCTCTTGTTTATCGTCCTCAATGGCGATAATCGCTCTTTTAGCGCCGGTAATATGCAATAAAATTTCCACGCCACGAATGACCTCTCGAGGATGGTGCTGCATTAACGCATCATCACACATCACGCCAGGCTCACATTCTGTGCCATTAATAATTAAAGTGTGGCAATCTGTCGCCTTGTTCAGCTTAGTATGTGATGGAAAGCCAGCGCCACCCAAGCCGACAATACCTGAGCGTTGTACATAATCAATCAAGGTTTGTCGATCACAATGCAAGAAATCACTGCCGCAACCTTTGGTCTCAACCCACTCGTCTTGTCCATCAGACTCAATACGAATACAGGTGGACTTTAAGCCTGATTTATGTGGAATAATCTGCTTATCAATCGCCTTCACTGTGCCAGAAATAGAGGCATGAATTGGCACACAAAACTGATCTTGTGTTTGAGCGATCATCTGTCCTGTTAGCACCCTATCGCCCACTTTAACACAAGGCTTAGCCTCAGCACCAATACGCTGCTGAAGTGGCAATATCACCTGATTTGGCAAAGGCGCTTGAATAATTTTCACTTGCGCAACAGGATAAGGATTGGCAATCACCACGCCACCTGAAAAAGTCTGATCAGGCATGCACTTCTCCAGGAATATTAGGTATAAAAGTGGATAAAGTTGGCTTGATTTCCCTAATATAAATACAATCAACTGGACAAACCGGAATGCACAAATCACAGCCTGTGCATTCTTTTTCAATCACCGTTGTCATGACTTTTGAAGCGCCTACAAACGCATCCACTGGACAGGCTTGAATACACAAAGTACAGCCAATACACAATTTCTCATCCACATAAACAACATGGTCTGGCTTGGTTTCCCCGTGCTCTTCATTTAACACCAAAGTTTCTACGCCGAGCAATTCAGCCAGCGCATCAGCACCCTCTTGTCCACCAGGTGGACATTGGTTAATCTGAGCCTCACCTTTGGCTAATGCTTCAGCATAGGGGCGACACCCTGGAAAATCACATTGACCACATTGAGTTTGCGGCAAAATAGCATCGATTTGATCCACCAAAGGGTTGCCTTTAACTTTAAAGCGAATAGCAGCGTAGCCCAAAACCAATCCAAGTATGAGTGCTAAGCTTGAAAAAATAACAATTGATTCAATCACTAAGCGAGTCCAATAAAGCCCATGAATGCCATCGACATCAACCCTGCGGTAATCAGCGCAATCGGTGCACCTTTAAAAGCCATAGGCACATCAGCTGTATCAATATGTTCACGAATTGCTGAAAATAACACCAAAACAAAAGAAAAACCAATGGCAGCGCCAAAGCCATATACAGCTGATGCCAAAAATCCGTTATCTTGATTCACATTCAACAAGGCCACACCTAATACGGCGCAATTGGTGGTGATTAATGGCAAAAACACCCCTAAAGATTGATGCAAAACGGGTGAAGTTTTGTTAACCACCAGCTCTGTAAATCCAACCACACCAGCAATGGTTACAATAAAGGCGATGGTTCGTAGGTACTCCATATCAAATGGTACCAAAATATAGGTGTTAATCAGGTAGCTGGAGACACTGGCTAATGTCAGCACGAAAGTTGTAGCAAAGCCCATGCCAATAGCTGTTTCAACTTTTTTGGAAACACCCATGAACGGGCACAATCCTAAGAATTTTACCAAGACGAAATTATTAACTAAAATCGTACTTACTAAAATTAAAACATATTCATTCATAGTGCTGATTTTAACTCAAAACCACCTTCAATAATCCAAATGAACTGATCAATAACAGCATGCTACCCACCCATTTTTTAAAAACTTGATCATTCTCGATAATTTTTTGATGTGCCTTAATGCCGACCACATGACCAATAGCAGCAATTGGAATTAAAGCCAAAGAAAACGACCAGTCAATAACAACACCCATCAGCATAAAGGTGGCCATCTTTATGCTAACCAAAATAAACCAAAGCACAAATAAGGTATTGCGCAGATATTCTTTTGAAACATAGCGCATATATACCGCCACAATCAGTGGTGCACCTGTTAGCGAAGTGCCCGCTACATAACCACCTAAAATCAACAAAAGTTTGTCTACCCAGGGCTTATCGGAAGTGATTTTTTGATTAAAAATCCAAGTAATTGCGTAAAAAATCGTAATGGAATAAATAAAGACAATCACCACTTGATCAGGCAAGCTTAACAAGCCGGCAACACCAACAAGCGTTGGTGGAATAATCCATAACAACGAACGCTTTAAATAGCGCCAGTCAACCTTTTTAATGGATTTAAACAGTGTTAATGACGAAAAGAACAATAGATGAATGCCGATAATGGGCAGCCAATATACTGGGCTACCACCAATCAATAGCATTAATGGCAAGCCAATTGCCGCACCACCAAAGCCAAGCCCAGTGCGCACGAACCCTGTCCATAGGAAAATTAAACCAACCAGTACAAGACTGGTAGTGTCAAAAACCATTAACGCAGTGTATTGGCCAGTTTTTCTGCACTTTGCTGAGTCAGTTGTGCATCTTTCGCCTCAACCATAACGCGGATTAATGGCTCAGTACCTGAAGCGCGAATGAGTACTCGACCTTCATCGCCCAGCTGCGCTTCTACTTCTTGAATCATTGCATTTAGCTGTTGGTGATTATCAAGATCGACCTTTTCTTTGGTTCTGATATTGATCAATACTTGTGGATACTTAGCCATTTCATTTTTTAACTGGTTAAGGCTGGCGCCACTCTTTGTCAAAACCTCTAATACTTGTAGTGCAGAAATAATACCGTCGCCCGAAGTGGTTTTATCTAGACAGATCATGTGACCAGAGCCTTCACCGCCTAAAACTGAGCCATGTTCTTTCATTTTTTCCATGACGTAACGATCACCCACATCGGCTTCAATAAAATCAATATTCAAATCTCTTAAGGCGTGGCGCGCACCTAAATTGGTCATTTTAGTGCCAACGACGATATTATTATCCAAACACTGTTGCGCTTGCCAAGCCTTAGCCACAACAAACACCAACTCATCGCCATCAACCAATTCACCCTGGTGATCGACCATCATTAAACGATCACCATCACCATCAAAAGCAATACCTAAGTCGGCGTTGGATTCAAGTACAACTTCTTGTAAATGTTGAGTATCCGTTGCACCACAATTTTTGTTAATATTAAAGCCGTCTGGCGCATTATTAATCACGGTAATATTAGCGCCTAATTCTGAAAAAACGTCTTTTGCAATATGATAAGTCGCACCATTGGCGCAATCAATAATAATATTAAGCCCGCTTAAATTAATCGTTCGATCAAAGGTTGATTTGCAAAATTCAATATATCGCCCTATTGGTTGTTCGTGTCTACGCGCCTTACCAATTTGATCGGAACTCACACTTTGCATAGGTTCGGCTAATTTTTGCTCAATTTTGGCCTGATCTTTACTACTTAATTTAAGCCCCTTATCAGAGAAAAATTTCACCCCATTGTCTTGGAAATGATTGTGTGAGGCGCTAATAACCACGCCCGCAGTCGCATTGTAAGTTTGCGTTAAATAGGCAATAGCCGGCGTAGGCATTGGCCCCAATAAACCAACATCAACGCCAGCCGACAAAAAACCTGCCTCAAGCGCCGACTCAAATAAATACCCAGACACGCGTGTATCTTTACCAATAACCACACTCGCCTTACCCTTTTCGGACAAAACTGAGCCCACTGCCCAACCGAGTTTTAAAAAGAAATCGGCCGTAATAGGCGCTATACCTACTTCACCTCGAATGCCATCCGTTCCAAAATAATTAGCCAATTTACGCTCCGTTTACTGCTTGCAATGTCAATAAGGCATCTTTAGTCGCCAATACATCGTGCACACGCACAATATCCGCCCCATTTTGAACTGCTATTATAGCGCTTGTTACGCTGCCAATCATGCGACCTTCAATTTCCCTGTTGTTTAGTATAGCACCAATCATAGATTTTCTAGAGAGTCCTGCCAAAAGCCTAAAACCTAAGTCTTTAAATTCATCAAATCGACGTAATATTTCTAAATTATGAACTAACGTCTTGCCAAAACCAAAACCAGGATCTAAGATAATTTTTTCTGGCTGAATACCTGCCTGCTGACAAGCCTCAATCCTTTGTTGAAAGAATTGCTGAATATCTTTAATAACATCACCATATACTGGATTTTGTTGCATAGTTTGTGGCAACCCCTGTCGATGCATAAGACACACGTCTACTTTTAGCGAGGCGGCCATTTCCAAAGCGCCATCCGCTTGTAAAGCATTCACATCATTAATTAGACTAGCACCTACCTCTACAGCTTGTTGCATAACTTGCGGCTTAGAAGTGTCGATCGAAATAGGGATATTAGTTTGCGTAGATAGCGCTTTAATCACAGGCACAACACGGTTGATTTCGTCAGCCTCACTCACGGACACCGCCCCAGGACGGGTTGACTCGCCACCAATATCGATAATATCGGCACCTTGATCAAGTAGGCGCATCGCAGCCCTAATCGCATCATCAACATTAAAACACTGTCCGCCGTCCGAAAAAGAATCAGGTGTGACATTAAGTATGCCCATCACCAGTGCTTGTGTGTTGTTAATAGTCATAACGACTACCCGCTATCTTTATGCGATTTTAGGATCGCCACCATCAAGTGGATTTTCGTCAGAATCGTTTGCGTCATCTGCTTGAATACCAGAGCCTAGTTCAGTTGAAGCAACATCTGAATCAGTCACAACTGCCGCTTCACGAATTGGCTTACGATCCATAAGATCGTCAATTTGTTCTTTATCAATGGTTTCAAACTCCATTAACGCTTTGGTCATTTCAATCAGAATATCTTTGTTATCTTCTAAAATTTTGCTAGCAATCGCATAATTTGTATCAATAATAGCGCGAATTTCATCGTCAATCACTTTGAAAGTGCCTTCTGAGATATGCTTATGCTTGGTGACTTGCTTACCTAAAAACACCTCACCTTCATCCTCGCCGTAGGCCAACGGTCCAAGCTTATCTGACATACCCCAGTGCTTAACCATTTTATGAGCAATTTCTGTTGCACGCTCAATGTCATTACTAGCGCCTGTGGTAACGGAGTCTTTGCCGTAAATTAATTCTTCAGCGATTCGTCCACCAAATAAAGAAGCCACTTGTGAATTGAGCTTGCGTCTAGAAATACTATAGCTATCCTTTTCTGGCAAGAACATCGTCACACCCAGTGCTCTACCTCTAGGAATAATACTCACTTTGTAAACTGGGTCGTGCTCTGGCACTAGACGCCCAACAATTGCGTGGCCAGCTTCATGATAAGCAGTCATTTCTTTTTCAGCTTCATCCATTGCCATAGATTTGCGCTCAGCGCCCATCATAATTTTATCTTTGGCCTTTTCAAACTCCTGCATACCAACCAGTAGTTTGTTTTTTCCGGCTGTAATAAGGGCGGCTTCATTACACAAATTAGCTAAATCTGCACCAGAAAAACCCGGTGTACCTTTGGCAATATTAATAGATTTAACATTTTTTGCAATTGGAAGATTCCGCATGTGTACTTTTAAAATCGCATCACGGCCATTAATATCAGGCAAGCCAACCATAACTTGACGATCAAAACGTCCAGGGCGCAATAACGCCGGATCAAGCACATCAGGGCGGTTAGTTGCTGCAATAACAATAATACCTTCTGAGCCTTCAAAGCCATCCATTTCTACCAACATCTGGTTCAAAGTTTGCTCGCGTTCATCATGACCGCCGCCCATACCCGCACCACGTTGACGACCAACTGCATCGATTTCATCGATAAAGATAATGCACGGCGCACTTTTCTTAGCCTGCTCAAACATATCACGCACACGTGACGCACCAACACCGACAAACATTTCCACAAAATCAGAGCCAGAAATGAAGAAAAATGGCACGGCCGCTTCACCTGCAATGGCTTTCGCCAAGAGGGTTTTACCTGTACCAGGAGGGCCAATTAATAAAACGCCTTTGGGAATTTTTCCACCAACTTTGGTAAACTTGCCTGGATTAGATAAAAAATCAACCAATTCAGCAACATCCTCTTTCGCTTCGTCCACACCGGCCACATCTGCAAAAGTTACATTTGACTCGTCTTTAGGAATAAGACGCGCCTTCGACTTACCAAAACTCATTGGGTTTTTGCCGCCCATAGCGCCGCCAGCGCCTTTCATGGTATATAAAATCACAGCAATTAATAATAAAATTGGCGCTAATGAGATAACTAATTGCTTAAAGAATCCATCTTTTTCAGGTGGCTTAGCCACAACATTCACGCCGTTATCAAGCAAATCACCCATTAGACCTAAGTCACCCGGTGAATAAGTATCAAATTGTTCACCACCCGCACCCACACCGGAAATACTACTTCCAGCAATAGTTACTTCAGAAACATCCCCTTGCTTAACACTTTGAATAAACTGGGAATACGTGATTTCACTCTTTTGCTCGTTGACTTCAAATTGGCTAAAAATTGAGGTAAGAACACTACCCAAAACCAACCATAACAATAAATTTTTAAACATGACGTAATACTAAAATTATAAAAAAATAAGACAGGTAACTATACCCTATTGCATACTTACATATGAGCTGATGGCGTTTTTTCAAGGTTTTTCAACAAAAAAAATTAAATTCTGTCATAATTCTTTACTTATAAAATAAAACATTTACTGCTATGTCAAAAACCAACCTCTCAATCCTTATTCTTGCAACTGCCCTGTTAAGCTCTTGTGGTTTTCACACACCGATTAAAAACACGCCTTTAAACGCTGTTGTTGTCAGTGCCAATGCTAACGAATTTGCTCAAGAACTGCAAACAAGATTCAACCAAGAGGCTGTGCAAAATCTAACCATTCAAATAGGTTCAGAAGTACAAAAACAGCGGACTTCTTCGTACACATCTAGCAATTCTGTCAATAGTTATACTTTAAGTTTAAGTGTGCCTGTTAAAGTGTTTAACGCCGATCAAAAACTCTTGCTATCTCAAGACCTAACAACCAGCTTACACCTAAACAAAATAACCAGCTCGACACAAGCAGATAGACTTCAAATTGAGGAATCTTACACTCAGCTAAGAAACACGCTTATCAAGAAATTAATCAGAAGACTATCGAAACTCAATGAGAATTAAGCCGGAATCGCTTGGCTTTCAACTTACGCATCAGCTCGAAGCACTCTATTTTGTTTTTGGCGCTGAATTTTTATTAATCGAACAGAGTCTGAGTGAGATCAACGCTGCCGCTAAGCAAGCTGGGTTTGATGAAAAAACCAGTTTTGAAATTGATGGTAATTTTGACTGGGGTTTAATTACAGCCGAAATTGCCAACACCTCTTTATTCTCGCCAAAACGCATTATTGAATGTCGGCTGAAAACCGGCAAAATTGGCGTCAAAGGCTCAAAAGCCTTAACCGCGCTCGCCAGTAATGTACCTAGTGATATTTTGTTAATAATTTCCACAGCAAAGCTAGATCTGGCACAGCAAAAAAGTAAGTGGTTTAAAACCCTTGAGCAGCATGGTGGTGTTATTCAGCATTGGGAAATCACTCGTGATCATTTGGTTGGTTGGATTAGTAACCATATGGCTGGTGTCGGTCTAGAAAGCAATCAAGAAGTCGCACAAAGCATTGCTTTTTGCACGGAAGGCAATCTTCTCGCCTCTATGCAAGAAATTCAGAAGCTGAAAATGACTTACCCAGATGGAAAAATAAACACTCAAGAATTCCTCACTCAAGCGCAAGAACAGTCTCAATATACAGTTTACGGCCTTATTGACGCTGCTTTATTTGGTGACATCGCTCAAATTAGTAAAATTTATAACACCTTGCTTAGTGATACTGCTATGCCTATTCTGCTAAGCAGCTCACTCTATCGAGAAATAAAATCCATTATTAACATGTCAATTGAGATGCATCAAGGGAGTGATATTAATGCCATTTTACAAACCCATCGGGTGTGGAATAAAAGAAAGCCTATTATCACCAACATTCTAAAGCGTCATCCTTATCAACGCCTACAAAAACTACTATTATCACTCGGACGTATTGACCGCTCCATCAAAGGCGCGGATAATCTTAATGTAGTGGATGAACTGCACACGCTCTTATTAAACCTGGCTGGGAAGAACCAATGGACTCAATAGAAAACTTAATTACCACACTAGGCAAAAATGCACGCATTGCTGCCAAAGGCTTACGAGGTGCTACCACTCAGACAAAAAATAGCGCACTAAAAAACATTGCTGAGCAAATTCATCAAAATAGAAAAGCCATTCTTAAGGCTAACCAGCAAGATGTAACGCAAGCTAAAGACAACCAACTAGAGGATGCGCTCATTGATAGACTGATTCTCGACGACACTCGCATTGATAGCATTATTGAAAGTCTTAATCAAATTGCCGATCTGGCTGATCCAATCGGTGAAATTACCGATTTAAAATTCCGCCCAAGTGGCATTCAAGTCGGCAAAATGCGTGTGCCTTTAGGTGTCATGGGTATTATTTATGAATCCCGTCCAAACGTCACGATTGACGCCGCCGCTCTGTGTCTAAAATCTGGCAACGGGGTTATTTTGCGTGGCGGATCAGAAGCCATACATTCTAATTTAGCCCTATACCAATGTGTCAAACAAGGTTTGATCGATGCCAACTTAGATGAGCATTGTGTGCAACTCATCGACACCACCGATCGCGCTGCTGTTAATGCACTGGTTCAAGCATCTGAATATGTTGATGCCATTATTCCACGTGGCGGCAAAGGCTTAGTTGAAGCCATCAGTCAAAGCGCTACCGTGCCAGTCATCAAACATCTTCATGGTGTTTGTCATACCTATATTGACAAAGACGCTGATACTGATAAAGCCATCAAGATTGCTTTTAACGCTAAAACAAGACGTTACGGTGTTTGTAACGCCATGGAAACTTTACTGGTGCACGCATCAGCTGCTGGAAAAGTACTACCTGAACTTATCGCAGAATATGTACTTAAAGGAGTTGAACTTAGAGGTTGCGAGCAGACGCGTCAATTTTCCAAACAAATTGTTGCGGCAACCGCCGAAGACTGGGATACAGAATACTTGGACGCTATTCTTTCTATTCGTATTGTTAACTCAATGTCTGATGCGATCGATCATATCGAGCAACACGGTTCAGGGCATACAGAGTCTATCGTTACTGAAAACTACACTTCAGGTCGTCGCTTCATCACCGAGGTTGACTCAGCATCCGTAATGATTAACGCCTCCACAGGTTTTGCAGATGGCTTTGAGTATGGCTTTGGCGCTGAAATAGGCATTAGTACAGATAAGTTTCACGTGCGTGGCCCAGTTGGCCTTGAAGGCTTAACCTCGCAAAAATACATCGTCCTTGGTGACGGCCACATTAGACAATAAAATAAAAAGTTATGAACACAAATGAAACGCTAGCTGTTTTTCAGCGCGGCACAGATGAGATATTGCCACTTGAAGAGCTAAAGAAAAAACTCGCCAAAAACAAACCTTTACGCATCAAAGCTGGCTTTGATCCAACAGCGCCTGACTTACACTTAGGCCATACGGTTTTAATTAACAAGCTCAAACAATTACAAGATTTAGGCCATGAAATCCTATTTCTTATTGGCGATTTCACCGGAATGATTGGCGATCCAACGGGGAAAAGTGCCACACGCCCACCCCTAACTGAAGCACAGGTGATTGAAAATGCTCAATCTTACCAAGATCAAGTTTTTAAAATTCTAGATAAAGAAAAAACAACGGTTGTTTACAACTCTGAGTGGATGAATAAAATGTCATCTGCAGAAATGATTCAACTAGCTTCGCAACAGACCGTTGCTAGAATGCTGGAACGTGATGACTTTTCAAAGCGTTATAAATCTGGCAAAAGCATCTCTATCCATGAATTTTTATACCCTTTAATCCAAGGTTACGATTCGGTTGCACTAAAGTCAGATCTTGAGCTGGGTGGCACAGATCAAAAGTTCAATTTACTCATGGGCCGTGAGTTGCAAAAACAAGCGGGCATGGAGCAGCAAGTCATTCTTACTATGCCAATTCTAGAAGGTTTAGATGGTGTGCAAAAAATGTCTAAGTCGTTAGATAATTACATCGGCATTGATGACAAGCCAGATGATATGTTTGGCAAAATTATGTCCATCTCTGATGAGCTTATGTGGCGCTACCTTGAACTCCTAAGCTTCGAGACACTTGAGACAATCGCCTCCTGGAAAGTTGAAATTGAGAACGGCGAAAATCCTAGAAATATCAAATTCCGCCTGGCAGAAGAAATTATCACAAGATTTCATAGCAGTGAAGCCGCCAAACAAGCACAACAAAACTTTATCAATCGTTTTGCCAAAAACAAAGTGCCTGATGAAATGCCAGAATTTAGTTTTGATGCCGGCATCAAAATTGCCAATCTATTAAAAGAAGCTGGCTTAGTTAACTCCACCTCTGACGCCTTTAGAATGATCAAAGAAGGCGCGGCCAAAATCGAAGGCGAAAAAATATCTGATAGAAATCTTGCACCAGAATCTGGCACAGCCGTATATCAGGTGGGTAAGCGTAAATTTGCAAGAGTAACAATCGCATAAAATGTTATAATACCTCTTCCAGGGGATGACATGGCTTCGACGAGGAGTTGGATCTCAAGGACGCATGCCGAGGATAAAGATAACTCGTAAAAATATGCTTTAAAAATATAGTTGCAAACGAAAACAACTACGCTCTAGCTGCATAGCTAGCCGCTCCCTTGAGGTTGTCTGTACTTCTTGGGTAGCGGTCGCTCACAGACTCGCTAGGATTGTTTGTTCCAAATAATTCGGTTAAAACTTTCGGAAATCGCTGTTTATATCCCTGATGGTCGGGTGATAGGCGGCTAACTCAAATAGACCAAGCTAAGCATGTAGACTCTTTGTTTGAAGGTTTTCGGACGCGGGTTCGATCCCCGCCATCTCCACCAAATATCATTATCACACAATCTCAAATCATATTTTATATTATACAAAACGTATAATATAAAAGGACAAGAAGTTCTCATAGGGTTATGTGGTGATATGGTAATAAAATTCTATCTTCATAATGTCGATATATTGGTTAGCTAGTTTCAATGAGTCCTTAAGGCGATAAGTGTTAGCTCTTATGTCAGCCAAGGGATTTTAGTCATTTTTATTTATTTAAACAGGCGACCCTGCCCTATAAAATAATATTTTTTTCAGAATCAATGATGTGATTTAAAACTTTATCCCAATCCTGATCAACCATTGTATCGATAGAAAAATTAGCCACCATTGAGGTTTTGCTTTGCGTTTCAATGAAATTTAATTCATTTTTTAGGTGACTAGAATCTGGGAAGTAGCCTATATCTAGAACAAAATATTTTAGGTTAGTCATGTTGTATGTTTTATGGGTTAAATGGTAAGTATGTGATCAGATTTGTCTAATTCTGCACGAAATTGAACTTGGTCTATTTGTTGCATGTTGGCATCGTCAAGTATTGATAAAGGCTCAATTTCACACAACTCCAATAGCTCTGCGTTTTCAATAGTATCTGCATTTTCTTCAATATGCCTATCAACAAAAATACAGCTAATATGGTGACCAAATATTGTTAATCCTGCTGCTACACGCATAGCTTCTGCATGGTCACTTATTGCGAATACGAGAATATTTTTTTTAGTGTTAGATGTTGTCATATTGAGACCACCTTATCATGGTTAGCAATCATTTCACTTAAGTTAGTTTGACTACCCATAGTGGCAGCTGAAGTTGTATTAGGGTGATACCGATCCCAAGAGTGGTGGCATGCTACAGAGTTTTCTACTATGGTTAAATTTTGTTTAATTTTTTCATTCTCTAAAACCTTTACACCCACACCTGTAAAAAAGCAGCTATATTGTTTTTTTTGCCTTATACATGCATCGCTTAATGGTAGTAATAGATCGGCACCATGTTCTTGGCTAATAATAAATAACAAGTTCATTCTTTAACTCCTTAATCAATAATAATTTTAACATTTGTATAATCTGAAGCTATAAGGTCAGCAAAAACTGCAAGTGATGAAGAAACATCTTTTGTTTGAATGATAATTTTTTCATGTTTTGAGTGAGATTTGGGTTTATCAATCAACTTCCATTTTTGGTTTTTCATGTTTTGAATCTGACTTTTAAGTGCTAAGAATTTTTCTCTCATTTTTCCTAAATAAACTCTAGAACGGAATAATTGCCTCTTAGATCCACTAGCTTTACCTAGCACCTCAACTAATTGTTTAATGTTATTATTTGGCCAAATCCATATTTTTTTTTGCCCAGAAAGAAAAAATAATGCAGCTAACGCTCGGTTTTCTTTTTGATTTTTTCCATAAATCAGTATTTCATCGGTATGAGCTATGTTGGATGTGGAAAAAGCCCAAAAAATATCTCTAAAACTAGCAAGTTGCCCTTGGGACTCGAAGTCATTAAAAGGGACGCATTTGGTTTTTTTAGTACTATAAAGTTTGCATTCTTGTAGTTTGTCAGAGTTAATTGGAACCAGTTTTTCTAAGAACGCTTTATTTGAATTATTTGTATAACTAATATAGGGATTGGCTATTGATTCACCAAAATATAGAAAAATACTTATCCCTATAATATAGAGCATTAATTAGCAGCCTCCGAATTGTCGTTCTGGTATTTTTGAGGATGAATTGTTATTAATTACAGGGGGGTTTTCCATGTAGTATCCCATTAAATCAATAATTGGAAGCTCACCATAATCGGCACCCATATTTATGTTTAGATCAAATTCTTCAATATTTTTTGGCGTATTCATCTGTTTCATTGCTTCTGGTGATAGCTTGGCAAATGGAAAAATAAGCAGTAATACAATTAAACTAATTGTTAATGCAGATGAGCAAAAAATTAAACCTATTTTCGTTTGGTATTTCATAGGACCTTTTGGTTAAGTAAGACTGATGTACATTAAATAAAAAGCAGTCGCAAAAGCAATTAACTGAGCAGTAGTTTCATAATCCATAATCTAATTACCTTTAAAATGTTTCACAAGTGTTTCTATTGATAATATTTCACCTGATTCTGGATGAATCGCATCTGGCGTAAAGAACGGTACACCATTTTTAGAAGTTTTTAAAGATTCAGGAGTTTTAGCGAACATGTAGAAAAAAGTCACGACCGTCATTATTATGATTAGTATGGATATCACTAAAAGCTGCTTATCTTTTGCTGTGTTAAAAGCCATGAGTTAATTTTTTTGCATAAGAACTTTCCAGCTCTGATTAGAAAAAACTGTACCTAAATGTTTACTACTTAACTCTGACTGCATCGATGCTAAAGATTCCATTGAAGTAGGATTATCAATAACTATATTGATAATTTCACCACTCTTGGCATCATTCATTGCGCCTTTGGTCATTAACTGTGGTCTAGGGCATGAGAATCCAAGGCAATCAACGGTTTTTGTGACATTTATCACGTCTCCATTATCAAGAGTTATCGTTGGATCATTGTCACTTGTCTTAGACACTTTTTCGATTGTTTTTTTAGTAAATAAACCCATTAATTATCTCCTATTGTTTTTAAAGATTTCTTTGCTTGAATTTTTAAATATATGAAAAGTAAAACTCCAAACTGTATTAATCCAAAGAATATTGCCGGGATTCCAGTTTTTTCTTGAAGTGTTTCTGCATTTGCAAA
>ENA-UZWX01005052-UZWX01005052.1-metagenome-genome-assembly--contig:-Day-4---50m-contig-5052_pt1 | contig 48165 bp, 47 predicted proteins | sample MGYA00260347_ERZ794907 | MGnify/ENA metagenome assembly ERZ794907 | reverse complement strand
CAAGTAACTCATTTCAATGACATGTCATTGAAATGAGTTACTTGGTTTCTGCCATTGTGTTTAGATTGGTAGAGTGCTTTATCTGCTTCTTTGAATAACAGCTCAATAATTTCATGAGTAGATTTACTGTTTTCACTATTTGCTTTATAGGTTGTTACACCAAAAATTGCGGTGACTTTATCATTTGGCCAAGCGAAATCATTAATGGTTGTACGTAAGTCCTCTGCTTTTTTAAGACGCCTTCTTTTGTGGTATTGACCGAGGCTATCGCAAACTCTTCGCCACCAAATCTTGATATTAGATCGCTTTCACGACTCGCTAGTAGAGTTTCGGAAAACTCAACAAGCACGTCATCTCCTTCAATATGTCCAAATTTATCATTGATTTTCTTGAAAAAGTCGATGTCAATCATGATGAGTGAAATTGAGGCATTATCAAAAGTTCGTTTGGTTAAATGAATTTGTTTTTCTAAAAATTTTTGAAAAGCTCTTCTGTTAAGCAGGTTTGTTAAAAGATCAGCTATGGCAAGTTTTTTTTAGTTTTGCATTACTTTCTTTTAATAAGTTTGTTGTTTGTATATGTGAAAGTGCATAGCTTAACCACGATGCCATAATGTAAAGTGCATCAATATCAACGGGGTTAAATGTTCTATCAAGTGGCGCGGGGCTTGAAAAATTTAAGGTACCAAAAATTTCATTATTTACTTTGATGGGAATACCAACATAACTTTCAAGTTTAAATGCTTCATAGGCAGGATGCTTATTTATGCTGGAATATTTCATGTGTTCAAAGGCTGTAGGGGCATTTGATTTTAAAGTAACGTCACAATAAGTTTCTCCCAGCGTAAAACAATCGCCAATTTTTAAGCCAACTTCACTGGGCAGTAAACTTGTTCTATTTGATAATTATTGTCAGTAACTTTTGATAGAATGCCAATGTCTAAGTTAAAACGTTCACAACCTAAGGCCAATAATTTTTTAATTTGAGAGTCAATTCCTTCTTCTTGATAAGTGGTAAATTCGTATAAACGCCTAATTAGCTTTTCACTATCTGATATTTCTTCTTTATTCATTTTTATGCCTTTTTGTATATGAGATAAAGTATACTGCATATGTGCCATTTCTCATCGCTGCTATTGCGCCAATTGACTTAAAATTCACCTAGACACTAAAAAGACTTAAGTAACCTTAAAATAATTATGGTTATATCTCTTTGTTCTCGTTCAACTTTCTATCTCTTTTTTTTCATTATCGTTTTTTGATCTAAATCATAACGCTTATATAGTAACAGCGTACACTGTGACATATTGTCGCAGTGTGTGATTCTAGTCACATGTTTTTTTCTATTAAGAATTGGATGCTTAATGTTTTTCTCCCCCGTTAAAAGTATGCTGAAAAAGGTACTTAGCCTATTGTCCCCTATCTGCCTGCTATCTGTTGCGGTTATTTTTCCTGCCCAAGCGTTATTTGTTAGCCCGCCTAAAGATCCGATGCCCTTAATAAAAGAAATTTTCGCACAGCAAACTAAAATTTCTGAAAAAGTAGCAGCCAAAGAGGGAGGCCCACTTGTTTGGACTATTTATAAGAATGAAGAAATATTAGGCTATGCGTTTGAAACTAACGATTTAGCGAAAATTCCAGCTTATTCAGGTGAACCAGTAAATATGTTAGTGGCTATTGACATTAAAGGTATTTATTTAGCTGCAAAAGTACTTGAGCATCATGAGCCTATAATTTTAGCGGGTATTCCTGAAAGTAAACTGCACCAATTTGCAGAGCAATATAATGGTTTAAGTGTTGCAGATCGGTTAAAAGTAGGTGGTAATCAAACAGAAGGTATTGTTCATATTGATGGCCTTTCTGGGGCAACTGTGACGGTAATGGTGATGAATGTTGCCATTGTTAAAGCGGCAAAAATAGTTGCACGCTCACTGGGTATTATTAGCACTACCCAAGAAGCTATTCAGCCAATGGGAACAATACTCCCTGATGTTTTTGAAAAAGCCGATTGGACCATGCTTACCGGTAATGGCGCGATTCGAAAACTATACCTTAATAGAAAAACAGTTGATGAAGCCTTTGTAGGTACAGAAGCTGAGCACGTTGATGAAGCAACACTTGAGCAAAAACAAGATATGTTTGCTGAGATTTTCTTTGCACAAGTCGATATTCCGACCATAGGACGTAACCTTTTAGGTGACAGTGAATATGACTATTTGATTTCTAATTTAAAGCCGGGCGAACATGCTATGGCTTTAATGGGTACAGGCTACTCTTTTAAAGGCTCAGGTTACGTACGAGGGGCAATTTTTGATCGCATTCAAATATTGCAAAATGGCAATGCTTTTGCGTTTAGAGATTTAGATCATAGCCGTTTACCTGATATTTATATTGATGGAGCGCCACAGTTTAGTGAAAGATCGATTTTTATTGTTCGTGAACATCATGAATTCAACCCAGCTTCAGATTGGCAGTTAGAGTTATTGGTTCGCCGTCAAACAGGTCCTTTAGAGAGTATTTTTACCAGCTTTAAAGCGGACTATCACACCTTAGATAACTATGTAGATCGCCCACCACTCATTTTGCCTGAGCCTGAGTTATCGTTAGCACAGCAAGTGTGGAAAGAAAAAAATGCAGAGGTGATTATTTTATTTATCTTGTTAGCAGTGTTATTAGTAGTTCTTTTCTTACAAGATATTTTAGTTAAGCACCCTAGATTTATGAATAACTTCCGGCATCTATTTTTAGTTATTACCGTGGTGTTTATCGGTTGGTCGTGGGGCGGACAGTTATCAGTAGTTAATGTATTTACTTTCTTACAAGCCTTTATGTCTGATTTTTCATGGGATCTTTTCTTATTAGACCCTGTAATATTCATTCTTTGGGGCGCAGCTGCTGTTACTATGATCTTTTGGGGACGTGCGGTTTATTGTGGTTGGTTATGCCCCTTTGGCGCTTTGCAAGAATTAATCAATTTATTTGCTCGTTATATCAAAATACCTCAATTTGAATTGCCTTGGGCAGTCCATGAGCGTTTATGGGCAGTGAAATATTTGATCCTTTTAGGCTTATTTGGTTTATCGATGGAATCACTGGCTACGGCAGAGCAATTTGCCGAAGTAGAACCATTTAAAACAACTTTCCTATTGAAGTTTGACCGTGAGTTGCCTTTTGTGCTCTACACCCTAGCATTGTTAGTGATTAATGTGTTCAATCGTAAATTCTTCTGTCGCTATTTATGTCCATTAGGCGCAGCACTGTCTACCAGTAATAGCATACGTTTATTTAGCTGGTTACGCCGTCGTCCTGAGTGTGGTCAACCTTGTAAAACTTGTGCAAAAGAATGTGAAATTCAGGCGATTAACCCTGATGGTGTTATTAACATGCGTGAATGTCATTACTGCTTAGATTGTCAGGTAACGTATTTTAATGAAGAAAAATGTCCACCATTGAAAAAACTAGTAAGAAAGAAAGCCAAGTACAAAGAAACAGAAATTAAAGTGAAAGAAGTCGCGTAGTAATCGCAGGCGAGCGTGTTTTCACGTAATAATATTCGCCTCAAGAAATTAATAACAAATTTACACAAACGGAGAAAAACAATGAGTAATGAAGATCAAAAAAATAACGAGGTCACATTAGAAAATAAAGACCGCCGAAAGTTTTTCGGAAAAACGGCACTCATTGGTGCTGGAGCAGTAGCTGCACCTATGACGGCAGCTATGTTTGCCGCAACGGCTAAGGCAAAAGCAGCTGAAGCAGGTAGCGCTGCAGTACATCCTGGTGAATTAGATGAATACTATGGTTTCTGGTCAGGTGGTCACTCGGGTGAAGTACGTATAATGGGTATTCCATCAATGCGTGAATTAATGCGTATTCCAGTTTTTAACACGGACTCTGCTACTGGTTGGGGCTTAACTGACGAAAGTAAGCGTATTAAAGGCGATAGTGCTGATATCATGATGGGTGATTCTCATCACCCTCATATGTCTATGACCGATGGTCGTTACAACGGTAAGTACGTTTTTATCAATGATAAAGCAAACTCTCGTGTTGCTCGTATTCGTTGTGATGTGATGAAGTGTGACAAAATGATCACTGTGCCTAATATACAAGCCGTTCATGGTTTACGTGTACAAAAAGCACCTTACACTAAATATGTTGTATGTAACGGTGAATTTGAAATTCCAATGAACAATGATGGTAAAGATGGCATGAAAGATGTCAGTACATACCGTTCGTTATACAACGTCATTGACGCAGAAACTATGGAGATAGCTTTCCAAGTAATGGTTGATGGTAACTTAGATAATACTGATGCTGATTACGATGGTAAATACTTTGCTTCAACGTGTTACAACTCTGAAATGGGTATGAACCTAGGTGAAATGATCGCCTCTGAACGTGATCATGTGGTGGTATTTAACTTAGCGCGTTGTGAAGCAGCCGTTAAAGCGGGTAAATTTAAAACTTATAATGGCAATAATGTACCTGTGTTAGATGGTCGTAAAGGCTCTGATTTAACGCGTTATATCCCTGTACCAAAATCACCACACGGTTTAAATACTTCACCTGATGGTAAGTACTTTATGGCGAATGGTAAACTATCTCCTACCGTGTCAATTATCGCTATTGATAAATTAGATGATTTATTTAATGATAAAATTAAACCTCGTGACACGGTAGTAGGTGAGCCTGAATTAGGTTTAGGTCCACTACATACAGCATTTGATAATAAAGGTCATGCATTCACTACCTTATTCCTTGATAGCCAAGTAGCTAAATGGAATATTGAAGAAGCGATTCAAGCTTATCAAGGTAAAAAAGTTAACTACTTACGCCAAAAACTTGATGTGCATTATCAACCAGGTCATAACTCTACTTCATCAGGTGAAACGCGTGATGCTGATGGTAAATGGCTAGTAGTATTATGTAAGTTCTCTAAAGATAGATTCTTACCTGTGGGTCCATTAAAACCAGAAAATGATCAATTAGTTGATATTTCTGGTGACGAAATGAAACTTGTTCATGATGGTCCTACTTTCGCAGAACCACATGACGGTACTATTATCCACCGTAGTAAAGTTAAGCCTAATAAAGTTTGGTCACGTGATGATTCAATCTTTGCTGAAACACTAGCACAAGCAAAACGTGACGGTGTTGATACTATGAGCGATAACAAAGTTATTCGTGACGGCAAAAAAGTACGTGTTTACATAACGTCGGTTGCGCCAACCTACGGCATGGAATCTTTTAACGTTAAGTTAGGTGATGAAGTTACTGTGATTGTAACCAACCTAGACCAAGTAGAAGATGTAACGCACGGTTTCTGTATGACTAACCATGGTGTACAGATGGAAATTGGTCCACAACAAACAGCTTCAATTACCTTTACAGCTAACAAGCCTGGTGTTCAGTGGTATTACTGTAACTGGTTCTGTCACGCATTGCACATGGAAATGCGCGGCCGTATGTTTGTTGAAGCTTAGGCTTCAAAGTAAATGTTCAAAAAGCCCAATACCGTAAGGAATTGGGCATTTTTTTATAAACTTTTTTTCCATTCGGTTAAAGTATCAATTAGGCTGTTAGAGCATTGAATGAAATTTGAATCATTTAAAACTAATGAACTTGCTTTAGACTTTTGCCCTTTGAAAGCGAGTGACAATATGTTGGCAGCTTGTTGATGAAATTGAGCATGCAAAGTGACAATTTCTTTATAGTGAATAGATTTTTCAAGTTCAGGCTCAATTGTTTCATATAACCATTTCCCAAAAGAACATTGATTATCAGCTTTTACCCTTGTAATAGTTTTTTCGTTTAGTATCGGATTAGAGTTAGCACCACTCATCGCGCAGACTGCGACTGCGGCTTTAATATTTTTAAGCCATGCAGTGTGCACTGAAATAGCGTTTTCAATTTCTTCAATAGAACCCATTTATACCTACTAACTAAAAACCATTTAACTTGCGTTCAAGTATAGTTTTTAGCGATTTCTTTTACTACTTATTTATATTCGAGAGGGGGAGCATATTACTCATCTTTTGAGGACGTTTTTTCTCTTTTTTTTACGCAAGATCAACAGTCAAATAGGTAAAAGTGTTATGCTGTTCGCACTTAGAAACTCAGTGATGAATTTTCCTTGCTTGTGATAAAAAAAACTCAACCTTTATTATTGATATTAATAGCTTTTATGAGTTGTTTTAGCCAGTACTTATTTGCTGAAAATTATGCTGTAACAGACTCAGATGATCTACAGCAAATCCTTGATGCCAGCCAAGATGGCGATACGGTTGTGCTAAGCTCTGGTCGGTATTTGGGTAACTTTATTGTTAACCAACAAATTACTTTGCGTGGTGAAGAGGGCAGCATCATAGATGCTCAGAACCATGGACATGCACTGGTTCTCAAAAACTCTCATATCATTATTGATAATCTAACTATCGTTAATTGGGGTGATGATCTCACCGAGCAAAACTCGGGTATTTATTCGAATGAAAAAGTGTCAGGTGAAAGGGCTGTAGGCATAGTCATTAAAAATAATAGGTTATCGGGGGATGGTTTTGGTATTTGGCTTAACTATGTCACTCAGTCTAAGGTTTTTAATAATAAAATTCAGGGAAACCTAGCGCTTCGCTCAGCAGATAGAGGCAACGGAATACAAGTAGCTAATGTTACTCATAGCCATGTATATAATAATGAAGCTTATGAAGTACGTGATGGTGTTTATGTTATTTCTAGCCAAAATAACTTGATAGAAGCAAATACCATGCATCATCTTCGCTATGGTATTCACTATATGTATTCTTATGATAATACTGTAAAGGATAATACTGCTTACAGTACGCGAGCTGGCTATGCGTTAATGAGTTCTCGCCGTTTGACTATTACCGGCAATAAAACTACTGACAGTGAAGATTATGGTTTTTTATTTAACTTTATTACCCAATCAACCTTTACTAATAATCACATCAAAAATGTCTGGACTAAGCCAGAAAATAAAGTATTAGGTCGTGATGGCAAAGGTTTGTTTGTCTATAATTCGGGCTTTAACACCTTAGAAAATAATATTGTTGATACCGCCGAAATTGGTATTCATTTAACCGCCGGCTCGAAAAATATCAAAATTTACGGAAATAGTTTTATTAATAATCCCACGCAAGTGAAGTATGTATCGAATACCAAACAAGAATGGAGTTTCGATGGTAGAGGTAATTACTGGAGTAATTACCTCGGTTGGGATATGAACAACGACGGTATAGGTGACGCTATTTTTGAGCCAAATGATGGTATTGACAAATTAGTGTGGCAATACCCTGAAATGAAAATGATCATGGATAGTCCGGCCATCTTAATTTTACGCTGGGTGCAAAAACAATTTCCGGTGTTAAAACCGCCAGGGGTGAAAGATAGTTACCCGTTGATGGAAAAACCGCAAACAGTAGAAAAAGCTGAAATACCCCAAACGCCTCAATTAGCTGAATCAAAAGCGAAGCCAGCTTTAATGGCAAAGGAATAAAAACATGAATAACCCAATTGTCTCGCTTGTTGATGCAGGCAAAAGTTATGCAAAACTTGATGCATTGCAATCAATGACCATGACCTTAGGTGAAGGTGAAGTGTTAGGCTTGTTTGGTCACAATGGTGCAGGCAAAACAACCATGATGAAACTGATTTTGGGGGTTATTTCACCCACACGCGGTCAGGTTGAAGTGATGGGCATGGCACCTGACTCAAAAGAGGCTTGGCATTGTCGAAGTAAGGTGGGCTATCTACCAGAAAATGTCAGCTTTTATGAGCAATTAACCGGTTTGGAAGTACTTACTTACTTTGCAAAACTCAAAGGTTTTTCTAAAAAAGAGGCGGTCGATTTACTTGAGCAGGTAGGCATTACCTATGCGATGAAACGCCAAGTTAAAACTTATTCAAAAGGTATGCGTCAGCGCCTTGGTTTAGCACAAGCTTTTATCGGTGAGCCAAGACTATTGCTGCTCGATGAACCTACTGTAGGGCTTGATCCTATCGCCACACGAGATTTTTATACAACCGTTGATCAATTAAAGTCTAATGGCTCTAGTGTGATTTTATGCTCGCACGTATTACCGGGTGTAGAGCAACATATTGATAGAGTGATGATATTATCTCGCGGACAATTATTAGCGATGGGAACATTAAGCGAGCTACGTCAACAAGCGGCTTTACCTGTCACTATCAAACCATCAGGCTTAAATGGCGCTTTGGCAGCAAATACAAAACTTAATGGCTTTTTATCATCAAGCTGTCAACAAACCTTAATGGTGCCAGAGCAAGAGAAGTTGATGGTATTAAAAGAGTTGCTGAGCTTAGATGGCTTGAATGACATTAATGTTGAAGCCGCTAATTTAGAACAAGTTTATCAGCACTTCCTTTCGCAATATGAGCTTTCATTAGATGAAAAAAAATCACCGAAAGATAATGGAGGGCAAGGCTAATGAAACAAATTTTTACCGTTGCCAATAAAGAATTTCATGATGGCCTTAGAAACCGCTGGTTGGTCTCTATCACCTTAATTTTTGCATTACTGTCTATCGGGCTCACTTATTTTGGTGCGGCAGCCTCAGGTGAAGTAGGGGTTGCATCGCTTTCGACCACAGTGGCAAGTTTAGCCAGCCTTGCGGTTTTTCTTATTCCCTTAATCGCGTTATTACTTAGTTATGATAGCTTTGTTGGCGAACAAGAAAGTGGCACCTTGTTGCTACTACTCACTTATCCTTTGAGTAAGAGTCAATTATTGTTAGGTAAGTTTATTGGCCAAGGTGGCATCATTGCTTTAGCAACCTTGTTAGGTTTTGGAGCATCAGCTGTGCTGTTATATTTTCAGCAAGGTGATACCGATATTTTTAGCGCGTTTGCCCTATTTATCTTCACAGCTATTTTATTAGGGTTAAGCTTTACCGCTATTTCTTATCTAATTAGCTTATCTGTGAATGAAAAGTCAAAAGCTGCGGGCTTTGCTTTAATCATCTGGTTCTTATTTGCCTTAGCTTTTGACTTAGCGCTATTAGCTTTATTAGTGGGCGTTGAAGATGGGGTTAGCCAGCAAGGTTTGACCCAATTAATGATGCTGAATCCAGCCGATATTTTTAGGTTAGTTAACTTGGCAGGTCTTGACTCTAGTGCTGTCAATGGCGCTTTAGCCGCTGCTATTAATGCTAGCCTGTCTCAAGGGCAACTGATTTTAGCGCTTGTTGCATGGGTTATTTTACCCCTTACATTGGCCATTATTATCTTTAAGAAAAAAACACTGTAATTATTCACTGAGAGTATTTTTTATGAAACCGTATAAATTATTAGCCTTAATTGTTGCTTCGACACTACTATTAACTGGCTTAATTGCCTGCACAGATAATGCTCAACAGGCAAAAGTTGTTCACCAAGCTGTTGCTATGGAATCAAGTGATGAGTGCCACTTATGTGGTATGTTAATCACACACTTTGATGGTCCAAAAGGTGAAGTCTTTCGTAAAGAGCAGGGAGATAAAGTTTTTAAGTTTTGCTCAACTCGCGATATGTTCAGCTATTATTTAGACCCTGAGAACAAACGCAATGTTGCTCAGATGTTAGTACATGATATGAGCAAAATGCTTTGGGGTAGTGACAGTATTGATGATAAATATTTTATAGATGCAAAAACGGCATGGTATGTTGCCGGCTCAGAAAAAACCGGTGCTATGGGGCAAACACTAGCAAGTTTTAGCCAGAAGCAAGATGCAGCAGCATTTGCTAAAGAGTTTGGCGGTCAGGTGTTAACTTTTAAAGAAATAAATCTTGATGTTTTAATGTAATACACAGCTTCGCCACTTATTATAGAAAACAAAAAGCAGCCTTATAAGAGCTACTTTTTGCTATTTAGCTAATTAACTAGGCTTGGTAAACCCAGGCTAAAAAACATTTTGAATCGTTTACATTGGTAAACTTAATTAACTTAGGGCCATTTTGATCGGTAACAACAATATTTTGTTTGTTCACTGAAATGGATCTAATTGGTGATTTAATTGAATAAACCGTACCTTTATATGTATAAGACATAATAAAACTCTTTTAATTTGCGCTATAACGCATGAATAAGAAAAGCTATATTATTGTGTGAAAACTTTTAGATATTTGTAATCCGTTGGGTATAAATACTAACTCAATACGAGAGCTTATCTCGATAACTCAGACAATAATTTAAGCTTAATAATTTGAGTGATGACTGACTGTGAAAAGGAAAGACAAAACATAGATAGTCGTAATGGACAATCCGTTAAATAAACGAGAGGAGAATAAATAACGGCATAACTATATAGAAGCTAGGTCAATAAGTAAACAGTTTATTTGTTTATTCTTATGGGAATACGCTTGCTGCCAAAATTACCTTTAGGGCCATTAAAGCGGCCTGCTATTGGCTGGTTACAATGTTGACAGTGTCCGTTGTCAGTTAGTTGATATTCAGGTATCTCATACCAATCGCGAATGATCACAGGTTTTTTACAGTTTGGGCAAAAAGTAGTTTCTGAATCACTATGGTGAACATTGCCGCAATAAACATAATTCATGCCATAACTTAAGGCTATATCACGTGCTCTTAGCAGTGTACTCAGCGGTGTATTGCCCTTATCTAACATTTTAAAATCAGAGTGAAAGGCGGAAAAGTGTAGAGGCACGTCAGTGCCTAAGTTTTCCACTAGCCATTGGCACATTTGATGTAGCTCTTGTTCGCTGTCATTTTCATCGGGGATCAACAAGGTGGTTATTTCAAGCCAGACGTTGGTTTCATATTTTAAATATCGCAGTGTATCTAATACCGGCTGTAGGTGCCCATGGCAAATTTTGCGATAAAACGCCTCGGTAAAGCCTTTTAAATCAATATTGGCACCGTCGATATGCTGATAAAACTCTTTGCGCGGTTTAGCGCACATATAACCAGCACTCACCGCGACACTTTTCAGGTGGTGAGTTTTGGCGATAACTGCCACATCGAGTGCATATTCCATAAAAATAACCGGATCATTATAGGTAAACGCTAGACTTTTACAGCCATATTGTAGCGCTGCTTTAACGAGTTGCTCAGGCGTCGCGTGATTACAAAGGGTGTCTATTTGACGAGATTTACTCATGTCCCAGTTTTGACAAAATTGGCAGCTTAAATTACAACCGGCAGTACCAAAAGATAAAACACTAGAGCCAGGATAAAAGTGGTTGAGGGGCTTTTTCTCTATCGGGTCAATGCAAAAACCGGATGATCGACCATAACTGTTGAGCACAATAGCGCCTTGATGGTTTTTTCGTATAAAACAACTGCCGCGCTTACCTTCGCGTAAAGTGCAGTGCTGTGGACAAAGATCGCAGCAAACACGACCATCTGCCAACTTATGCCAGTAATGAGTGGGAAAATTTTCAATTATCTTACCTGCTGCTTTATTGTTCATTCGTTTCACTAAATAGCAATAAAAAGACTATGCTTTAAGTGTAGTCAAAAAGCTAAAGAGGTGCTTAACAATGAATGCGCGAATGCCAGCGGTTGCTGGTAGCTTTTATCCTAACAATGTTGAACAATTGCAGCGTCAATTATCCAGTTTTATTGATGAAAAGTCTGGTACTGATATTGTGCCTAAAGCCTTGATTGTTCCTCATGCTGGCTATTGTTATTCAGGTGTAATTGCAGGTCATGGTTTTAGTTATTTACAAAAAAGCAAACATATCATTGAGCGGGTTATTTTACTCGGGCCTAGCCATCGTGTGCCCTTGCGAGGTTGCGCAGTACCTAGTAGTAATGTCTTTACCACACCACTGGGTGACATTAATATTGATCAAAGGGCATGCCAGCAATTACAAGTGTTAGGTTTAGCAAATTGCTCTGAGCAGGCACATCAATGGGAGCATTCGTTAGAAGTGCAGCTGCCTTTTTTGCAAAGCTGTTTAAATACCTTTGATTTGATCCCCATTGTTGTTGGTGCTTGTCAGCCTAGCGATGTTGCTACCTTGCTAAAGTCTTTATTAAGCGAACGGGCACAAAGTACTTTGGTTGTTGTCAGTACTGATCTTAGTCACTACCATGCTTATGAGGAAGCACAAGTATTAGATAGTGACACTATTAGGCGTATTTTGGCATTGTCCTCTGATCTAGCACCAGAAAATGCTTGTGGTTGTTACGCCCTAAATGGCTTACTTAGCTTTAGTACGCAGCAAGCATGGCAAATAAAACTCATCAGTAAGGCTAACTCAGGCGATAGTAAAGACGTTGTTAGCGCTAATAAAGAACAGGTGGTCGGTTATGCCAGCTTCATCTTATATTAACGGCTTTGTTAACTTAACCAAGGCAGAGCAAATTGAGCTTAAAAACTTAGCCAGACAAGTGATTATTAACGCCTTAGAACAGCATAAATTGGTTGTACCTGCTCAACCTAAATCAAAGGCATTGCAGCAAGTAGCGGCAAGTTTTGTTACCCTTTATCGCGACGATAAACTGTGTGGCTGTATTGGTTGTTACACCACTGAAAAGCCCTTATGGCAGGGGGTATGTCAGCACGCTTATAGTAGTGCTTTTGAGGATTATCGTTTTAGGCCATTACAAAAAACACAGTTAGCCACACTGCGTATCGAGATATCTATTTTATCTGAATTAGTGTCTTTAGAAAATAATGGCGAACAAGCGCTACTTCAAACCTTAGTACCCGGGGTTGATGGTTTATTACTTAAAGAAAATACACTCAATGGGGTGAAGCGTAGTGCGCTGTTCTTACCGTCAGTTTGGCGTTCTTTACAGTCAGCTGAGTCGTTTGTTTTAGCTTTGAAACAAAAAGGTCATTGGCCTAGTAACTATTGGAGTGAAAACATTGAGTTATTTCGCTTTCATACTCAGGTTTTTTAGTATCCTTAGCTAATTAATTCCTTGGGTATTAATAGACTTGGTATTACCTGCTTGATAGTCTAGGGGCTGTATTCTCATCCATTTGTTCATTATTCAATTATGATTAAAACTTTAGCCGCCTTCTCTATAATCTTTTTTCTTAATGCTTGTTCAAGCATTAAAGAAGCTGGGGTTGTTTATCATGATAGTTTTGATTTTTCTGCGGTACAAAGTTATAGCCTTTATGAGCGAAACTCCACTTTTACTGAGCTACAAAACTTGTTAGATTCTCGTCGCAATGCCATTGAAATAGCGATTGAAAGGACGATGGCAAAGCAGAAATTTAGTTACGCTGACGTTGAACATGCTGATGTGATTGTGACTTATCATGTGTTTAATGGTAATAAAGTCGATTATTCAAGCTACAATAAATCGGTACATTTTTGCCAGTATTGTTTACGTGCCACAGCTTGGAAAAAGGCTAACAAGTATTCAGCAGCGTCTCATGGTAGTTTAATTTTAGATTTAGTCGACCCTAAAAAACAACGCTCAGTGTGGCGAAGTATTTACTCTTTAAATATTAAAGACAAAGATAATAGCGCCGAAAGTAATAATAAAATTCAACGAGCGGTTGCCAGTATGTTAGCGCAGTATCCAAAAGTTAGCCTTAAAGGTGAGTAAACTAATGTTTTTTCGAGCGGCTTTTAAATGGCTCACTATTACCATAATAGTTATCTGTGGCTTTTTAGCCATATTATTATTTTTAGGATATTTATTAAAAGAAAATGAAGCCGTTACCACTCATTTAAAAGCCCAGCTTGAGCAAGAAGCCCGTCAGCAGCTAGCAAAAGAAGAACGCAAAAATAACCCTTTTAGTCAGCTAAAAAAACCTTTAACTCCAGCAGAAAAATCGCAACAAAAAGTTATTGCTGCTAACCAAAGCTGTGAAACTGACAAACAATGTTTTTTAGTGCATACCCAAAGTCAAGCCGTCGGCTGCATAGTCTCAGTAAATACTAAAGGAGCCGCTATTTTATTAAAAGTTGCGGCACAAAATAAAAGCTCCTTGCCATTTAGTCAGTATTGCCAACAAGAATACGCAAAACAGCAGTCTTTATCTGCTCAATGTCTGCAAAAGCATTGTTCATTTTAGTAAGCTTTAACAAAAGTATTCAAAAAACTATTCAAGGCGCAATTCACTGTTTATAATACCGTCCGTTAAATTTATTTACTTAATTTCACACTCAAACTAAGCAAGCAGAGAAAACAAATATGAACTTTCCCACCGATGAAACAGGTCAAGTGTTAGCCGAAATGCAACAAGCCGGAATAGATCTTAGTGTTACTCATGACGTGGTATTTTTTCACTTATTTGAACAACAATCTCAAGCACAAGCTATGGCTGACTTTATTGCGCAAAATATGTCGGCAATTAAAGTGAGTGTTCATGAAGATGAGACCCCAAACGTTTGGGATGTGGATTGTACAATAACTATGCTACCCAGCTATGAAGCTATAGTAAAACAAGAAGCTGATTTTGAGCAATTAGCTGCAAAATTTTCTGGCTACAATGACGGTTGGGGAATTGAAGCTTAAATTTTAACTAAGCTTAATAATATCAAGTTTATGCTGTTCTTTACCTTAAAAAAATACAAAGTTTATTTAACCATAATCGCGGAATCTATTGCGCTTTCTCTGTGTCAACGTCATGGTCAGCGCTTTAACCGTTTACGTCGTTTTTTCAGTATTAAAATTGTTAGAAATGCTGGTGCTACCGTTAATTTAACGGGCACCATTGATAGTGACACAGATATTTTAATTGCTAATCACCAAAGCATGACAGATATTTTTGTGCTAGAAGAAGTCATTGGTAATGATGTTCGATTTGTTGGCCGTACTGGGATTATGGACAAGTGGCCTGTTTCTCGTATTGTTGATTTAGTTGGCCATATTACTGTTGATCAACAAGATAGAAGAGCCATCATTAAATTGCTTAAAGATATCAAAGGCTGTAAGGGCAAAAAAGTGATCATTTTTCCTGAGGGTACACGCTCTCAATCAGGAAAAATTGAAGCTTTTGAAGGTGGTACTAAACTGGTTGTTGAAAAGTTAAAGCTTAAGGCACAGCCAGTGGTTATTAAGAATATTTTGTCTATTTATAATGAATCGGCTAAAACGGCTAAAAGTGGTGTCATTGAAATTGAAGCCTTACCAGCGGTGACTGTAGAAGATGGTTGGTATGAGAAAGCTTACCAAGATATGACCCGTGTTTTTGATCAGCAAAAACAGCTTTAAATATATTTTAAGCTAAGTTTAGGTTATTTATCTTTTTCGCTAATATGAAATGCAGGTAGCGATACCTGCCAGTAAATAGCTGCAAGCCTAAGCAATAGAGCACCTAAAACAGCAGCAATGGTTGCTTCATTTTCTGACCAAGATAAAACCCGCAATCCAACAAATAACCCCCCACCTAGCATCGCCGCTAAAGCGTATATTTCTTGTCGTAAAATCATCGGAATAACATTGCATAGCACGTCACGGATCATCCCTCCTGCAACACCGGTAATAGTGCCCATGACGATGGCAACAGAAAACGGCGCCCCTAAAGACAGTGACTTTTGCGTGCCTACGACGGCAAATAATGCCAAACCGAATGCATCAGCAATTAATAAAAAACGCTTAGGAATACGCTTGGGCTGGCGAACTAAAATAATAGTGAGTAGCGCAGTGATTAAAATGACATAAAGATAATAGGGCTGAACTACCCAAAATACGGGAGCTTGTAGAATAACATCACGAATAGTACCACCGCCAATGGCAGTAACAGCAGCAAGTACGACTACGCCAAAGGGATCTAATTTATACCGACCAGCCATCAGAGCGCCAGAAAGAGCAAAGACGATAATGCCAAAGAGATCTAGCCAGTATAAAAGCTCATTCATACTTTAGTTCTTACTTGTACAGTATCGGGCTATTAATGAGCATGTTCATTGTTAACGACAGGAAGTTTGGCCGCAAGCCAGCCATTCATATCACCGGTTAAATGACGTAAATCTTTAAAGCCATTTTCACTAAGAATATTTTCAGCAATGCCAGCACGACGACCAGAGCGACAATACACTACGACAGTGCTTTTTTTGTATTGTGTTAACTGACTTAAGTTTTCTGCTACCTTGTTGTGACTAACATTGATGGCGCCAGCAATATGTCCATCGTTATACTCATCTTCAGAGCGTACATCTAATAACACAACATTATTCGCTCCCCTATCAAGAGCGGCGAGTAAGTCTTGTTGTGAAATTTGTGGTGTTTCACTGGCAAAAGCCGCTAGGGTAAATAAACTCAGTACTAAGGTAAGTACACTTTTGATTTTTAGCATAATGGATTCTCAAAATAGTTAGTGGGTGTGCTTTTAACTACGCCAGTTTACATCACATTTTATGTTGTTACTATATATTAGCAATAACTAATTCAATGCTAATAGCTGATAATACAGTGATAAATAGACTAAACCACAGCAGATAATTAACTTTATTATTAGCATGAATAATGTCAGTGACTTGTGGTTGTCTGGCTAAGTCGTTAAAGCTTATTTTACTTAACTTAGTATTAACGCCATCGGTATTCGCATACATAGCGACGCCACTAAGTTTTATTTCCAAAGAGAGTGCTAATAGTAGTAAGGCCATATTAGTATTCAGCTGGAAAAAATGCTTTTTGCTCAATCGCCAAAAGAGTAAGAAGTTCTTACCTAGGCTGGTGAAAAGTATTAATAAAGAGAATATTCTTATCGGTAACCATTGCAATAGGTTTACTATTAATTTGCTATGGAGGCCAAAATGGTTGAATTTTTCAAGCTTGGTATTCCAGCAATAATGCATCTCTAGTAATAATCTAAATGAGATTGCCGCTAAAGGGCCAGCAATAAGAAAAATAACCGCAACCGCGTAGCCTTGTTGTAAAGTGCGCAGTAACTTCATCTCAATGGCGGCTTTACTCAAGCCTAAGCTTGATAACGGCTCAGTTGCTCTTAAAACCCAAGGTTTTAATGTTTGTTTGGCAAGGTAGTTTTGTTTAGCAACAATAGCTTGAGCAATACTTTTATTAACTTGCGATAGCCCAAAAGAGCCTAAAGCCAGGTAAAGTAAAAAAAACTGCCATAAAAAGTCGACTTCAATAAATGCTTCAAAGAGCCATAAAATAACAGCAATGGGCACCAAGGTAATTAAAATAGCCACTAAACCAGCGATAGTTTGTTGCTGTGGGCTATTTTGTGGTTTATTAACTTTATCACTGAGCTTTTGACAATAAATTTGAAAAAACCGTAGTGGTTCATGGTGACCAAAATGACTGATAAATCCTTTACTGATAATAGCGGTTAGCAAAATCAGTAATTGATAGCTAAAGGAGGATAGGGTAGGTAAATCAGTCATTTTATTGTTTTCTAAGCACTAACTTAGCGTTTTTCCCTTTAACTCATTGAGCATATTAATCACTAATTGCGATGAATTAATAGAGGCTGTTTCTAAATATTCATCGAATGACGTGGGGGATTCTTTGCCGGCAATATCAGAAAGTGAACGAATAATCACAAAGGGTACATCAAACTGATGACAAGTATGAGCAATCGCTGCTCCTTCCATTTCGACCGCTGCCATGGTGGGGAAGTTAGTGCGTGCTTTAGCAATGTCATCTTCTTTAGTCATAAAAGTATCACCAGTGGTGATCAAGCCAATCATGGTTTGAATGTTTTCTAACTCATCAATACCTGCTTTAGCTGCTGTTACCAAGGTTTGATGAGGAATATAGGCGGCGGGGTTTGCAGGGAGCTGCCCTATTTCATAGCCAAATGCAGTAACATCAACATCGTGGTAACGCACTTCTGAGCTAACAACAATATCACCAACTTTTAGGTTGGGATCAAAACCACCGGCAGAGCCCGTATTGACTACGTAATCAGGTTGAAATTTATCAATTAGAATGGCTGTGGCTAAGGCTGCGGCAACTTTGCCAATGCCTGATTGCACAATAATGACTTCATTATCGTCAAGCAGTCCTTGATAAAAGGTATAACCCGCATGGGTGCTTGTTTCACAATTGCTTAACTTTGCTTTTAAAATAGCAACTTCTGGCTCCATAGCGCCAATAATGCCTGCTTTCATTTTATTCTCTTCAAATGACCTTAATTGGGAAGATTATAGCTTGAAAGTCATGTTGTTATAAAGCAAGAAAGGATATTGACCTCAAAGAGGTTAATATCCTTTCAATTAAGTTGCTGTAAAACTAATAAGGTAAGGCGGCTATGCCTTGACCTGATAACTGTGGAGCCATTTGTGTAGCTAATTCAGCCTGAGCCGCGGCAGGCGTTAAAGCACCAGAGGTTCTTGCTCTCGCTTTGACTAATGGCGCAGGAATAATTTTGCCTTTTACTTTTGGTTGTGGTGAGCGATTACCCAGCAAGCGAGAATTGATACATGCTCTTATTTCATTTAAGGTGTAATTAGCTTTTACCTTAATACGAAGATGTGGAATTGCAGCGGCTTCCAGTGCACCACTGACAAACCAATCTTTTTTGATTTTGTAACCTTTCCCCTGAGTATCTACTAAGTCAATAGCGCCTAATAATTTCATTGAATTGCGTTCACAAATAACAAAATCTAAGTATTTACCTTCGGCATTAGTGGCTGCACTTTGGCTTGCTCGATTAGAGACACCATTGCGGATTGTCACTATATCTGACAATTTTACTCGGTTGAGAATACGGTATTTATTCCCCATGGCTTGCTCAACCAAATTTTGGAAGTTTTTTTCTGCAGGAGTAAAAACAGCTGATTTGCTGTCAAAAGGAAAAGGAAAACTATTGTCATTTAAACGACTTGCTAAGACACCAACAATGACAATTAGGCTGATTAAAGCAAATAAAATAAGTTCCATAAATATCTCCGATAATTCAAATTCTTGACGCTTTACTCACTATTGTGAGTAAAGCGCTTACTTAATATCTATTAAGCAGAATTTGTGCCAAAGAATTCTAGAAGCGGTTTTTTAGTTTCGAGTGACCAACGTCAGCGTACAAGTGTTGACGTTATTGCTATGCGTTGTAGTAGTGTGTTTTCGCAATCCGCGATTATTCAATGATAGCTACAGGTTAGGCGCTTGGATACTTACCTTTTAGCGCAGTATATAATTGTTGCTGAAAATCATCGGCGCCAGCATCAAGGGTGTTAACTAAGTTAGCCAATACTTCGTTGTCTTCTTCACCGTGCCAAATTTTGATATAGCTGCCATCTTTATAGCCGTGATCTTGACGGAAGAAGTTTAAGGTATTTTTGCCAACGTATTGACGGAATAACTCATCTAAATCCATATTCATTAACGACATGCAATCAGCTAACGCTTTTGCATTAAAGGCTTTATGAGTTACCGCAGCCGAGGCTAAATTCTCTAGAGCAATTTTAAAGTCATTTTCTGCAGTACCTTGATGAAGTTCTTTGGCAAGCTCACGGGAGATTTGTGCAACACTATCACCGGTCATTAAACGTAAACTTAAGCCAAAATGAAAAATATCCACTAACTCTAATTGTACTTGAGCGATGTCAATTTCTTGATGTTTCCACCATTTCCAACCATGATGATCAAGCATTTCTGCACATTCAACCCAAATAGCACGGTACCATTCATAACCATTGTCTCGCCAAGTTTCACTGACTCTGCTATTCATCGCATCTTGCATGGTCAGCATTTGATTAATTTGCTTCTGTGCAATCGATAGGGCGGTAGATAATTGTTCGCTCATTTCATTCTCTGATAATTTAATATGGACGGGGTTATTTTGCCTAAGCTTGACTACTCTGACAAGTGTTTGTCTGCTTGTTTTGCTAATAGGAGTATAATATCTTTATATTAGCTGGGTTATAGTAACTTGTTCCATACCCATACTTATTAAAATGGAAAGGATAGTGGTAAAGCGCTAGGAGAATATATGGAATATATAGAATATCTTGAAAGCAACAACGTGGTATTAACTAAATAACTTCTTTCTCACCATAGCGCGATAATCTTTTGGCGTTAAATTTAAGTCTTGCTTAAAGAGCCGTGTTAAGTGCCCTTGATCTTGATAACCAACCTGAACAGCAATTTCTTGAATAGTTAAATTACTCGAAGCCAATAATTCTTTTGCTGTTTCTATTCTCAATTGTTGCCAGTATTGAGCAGCTCTTACCCCTGTTGCAGCCTTAAACCTACGAGTGAAAGAGCGTTGACTTAAGCCAAATTGTGAAGCGAGTTCAGTCAAACTGATATCACTACTTAAATTGGTACGTAACCAAAACTGAATTTGGGCGATTAGTTCATCGGCATGCCTATCTACGGCTCCCTCTAAATAACGTTGTTCTTCATAAGGTTTTCTTATCTCATGCGAAAAGTTTCGCTCAACATTTTGCGCGGCAGCTCGGCCATAAGTCTGGCTAATAATATGAACAATAATATCTGCTAAAGCATTTAAGCTCGCGGCGCAATAAATACGCTCGGATTGAGTGATGAAAAAATCTGGTTTAAGTTCTACGTTAGGATAATCACGCTTAAATTGCTCTACGTAGTGCCAGTGCGTTGTTGCACTGTGGTTATCAAGTAATCCCGATTCGGCTAGAAAGCACACGCCAGTGCCAACAGCAAGTAAAGTTGAGCCTTGTTGCCAGCAGTGCTTAAGCCAAGCTATTAATTTTTTGTGCTTTCTTAATACAGGCCTAGGGTTTCGCCATAAACTTGGTACTAAAATAATATCAGGTAAATAGGTTTCATCAGCGGAAAGGTTATCTAAACTTATGTCGGGTAAAAACTGTAAACCAGCACGAGAAGTCACGGCTTTATTTTCTTGACTGACTAAATGAGTTTGCAATTTTATCGTTGATTTATCATAACGACGAGCAAAAGCCTCACCCGCCAATAACATTTCTAATGGCAAAGTTAAGCCCGTCGCAAGGACATGTTGATAAATAACTAAACTCACTTGTATTTGGTTTACCTGTGAGATTTTTTTTTTATTTAAGGGCATGTTTTCTCTAAATTTTGATAAGTTTGGCCATTATGGCATGTTTTGTGGCTGTTTATGCTTATTGTTTTCTTTTGCTACACTATAAACTTACTCCATTAGATTTATTACTCACTGTTAGATTAGGTTTTTTTGCATGACATCATTACCGGTAGTTATTGGCATGGGCGGTATTAACGCTGCTGGCCGTACTTCTTTTCATCAAGGTTTTCGCCGCATTGTTATTGATAAGATTAACTCAGAGGCGCGTGAAGAGACTTTTGTTGGTTTAGCGAGCTTAATGAAGCTAGTTTCTTTAAAAAACGGGACAATAGTTGATGCACAAGATAATATTATTACAGCGAGTGACGTTGAAGCCAAGTTAGGTCAGCAAATACTTGCTGGTACCTTGATTAGAAAAATTGAGAAAAACCATTTTGATCCAGATGCCACCCATTGGCATCAAAAAATGCACGTTCGCCCCGTTGATGCCAATATTTGCTTTGAGTTACGGGCAAAAGAGTTACCTCATCCTTTACCTCACGCATGGCATGTTACTGATTTAGGTGAGGGCAAAGTGAGTGTTGAAATCCCTGAGCACTTGACCATTTCTCATGATGCCTACCGTGATAACCCAATTAAAGCCGCAGGGCAAATGCCAACAGGTTTTGAACCGGGGGCACTTTATAATAGTCGCTATCAACCGCGAGGTTTGCAGGCTACTATTTTTGCTGCTACCGATGCTATTCGCTCAACAGGTATTGAGTGGGATGCTATTTTAGATAAAATCAGCCCAGATCAAGTAGGAACCTATTCAGCCTCTGTTGTAGGACAAATGCAGCAGGAAGGTTTAGGCGGCCTTTTAAAAAGTCGTTTAGCGGGCTCTCGCGTTAGTACTAAACAGTTAGCATTAGGTTTAAACACTATGTCGACTGATTTTATCAATGCCTATGTTACCGGTAATGTTGGCACAACTTTCACCTCTTCAGGTGCTTGCGCTACTTTTTTATATAACTTGCGCTCTGCGGTGCAAGATATGCAAGCAGGTCGAATTCGTGTTGCCGTCGTTGGTAGCGCTGAAGCGCCGATTACTCCTGAAGTTATTGAAGGCTTTGGTAATATGAGCGCCCTAGCCAATGAAGAAGGATTGAAAAAACTAGATAAAAGCGATAAAGCAAACCACCGTCGTACTAGTCGTCCGTTTGGTGAAAATTGTGGTTTTACTATTGGTGAAGGAGCGCAATTCGTGGTGCTAATGGATGATGCATTAGCGATAGAAATGGGCGCAAAAGTAATGGCGTCAGTTGCTGATGTTTTTGTTAATGCCGATGGGTATAAAAAATCAATTACTGCGCCAGGACCTGGTAATTATATCACCATGGCAAAATCGGTGGCATTAGCGCAAAATATTTTAGGTAAAGAGTCGCTGCAAGAGCGTAGCTTTATTCTCGCTCATGGTTCAAGTACGCCACAAAACCGTGTTACTGAATCGTTAATTTATGATCGCCTTGCCAAAAATTTTGATATTAATAACTGGCCTGTTGCTGCGCCTAAGGCGTTTGTTGGCCATACTATTGGTCCGGCGAGTGGCGATCAAATGGCAATGGCATTAGGTATTTTTAGCGATAATATTATGCCCGGTGTCACTACTATTGATAAAGTGGCTGATGATGTTCATAGTGATCGTTTAAATATTGCTACCGATCACTGGCACTGTGGCGATATGGATGTTGCTTTTATCAACTCTAAAGGCTTTGGGGGTAATAACGCTACTGCGGCGGTATTTTCACCAAAAGTGACACTCGCTATGATGAGCAAACGATACGGTGAGCAAGCGATGAACGAGTATCAGCAAAAGCTAGCGCTAGTTGAACAAGCACAAGATGTTTATCGCCAACGTGCTAACCAAGGCGAGTTTGATATCATCTATAAATTCGGTGAAGGCTTGCTTGATGAAGCCGCTATTGATATAAATAGTGATCGTTTGAGTTTTGCAGAGTTTAAACATGCCGTGGCCTTACCAACTGAAAATCCATTTGCTGATATGGTATAAGAGTAACAATTAGCGAAAGATACCTTTTAAATTAGAAAAAGCAGCCTAGGCTGCTTTTTTTGTGATTGGAGGTTAATGAGCCTTTGATATATTTCAACGAAAATAATGGCTAATACAGTTTTAAGTTATTATCACTTTACCTAGACGGCACTTTTTTTTTAAGCTCAATTGATAATACTCTTATCGTGACACAGGCTTACAAAATCATTGTTTAAACTTGCTACAATTTCAGGTGTTGGATAGGCAATAAACCAAGAATGTATATCTTGAATTATTTGATATCCACATTTGTTGGCAACAATTGACCCACGGATAACTTTTTTACTCGAATTTTCTTCAACAATGAAAGTCTGAGCCGTTTTTCTAACTTTAGAGAACTGACCAGTTAATTCATTTTTAGTAATGTACAGAGTAGTTTTGAGTAAAGAAGATAGTACTTCTAACAAAAATTCACTGTCACCATTTGTGAGTTGTTGACTTTGGAGGTCTTTTAACTTGGGACTATAAACTTGAATTAAGTTCTTATATTTAAACCTTTGTTTTCTTTTGTTTCTTCTTTCTTCTAGTGGTAACCAAACAATGGATTTTACCGAAAGCTCAGTCATATCACTATTACTAAAAAAGATTGGTTTAATATTAACTGTATCTGTACCGACATTTTCTAAGCTTACTATTTGCGAACTATGCTCGCCAATCAAATCCCTTAATGGCACCTCAGTGGTAATGTCTATCAAAGGTAAAATTTGATTGTTAGCGTGTTCTTGATCCTTAGCTAGCTTGCTGTTTCTTTGAGACTGGATTAAAGATGAATGCGTACCTATTTGAACTAACAAACCAGCCACTCCGCCTACACCTTGGTACATGATAGGAGAGGCATTGGCGGTATCATTTTGTGAATATAATCCGCGTAAATCAACGTTTGGATTCTCTACAAAATTAAACTTAAAATCTGTTTCATCTAAATATCCCTCTCTTATTATATTAACATGCTTTGTATAATCATCTCGGTAGGGGGTGCTGCCACACCCTACCAAAGTGATTGCAAATATTATGAATAAAAAACGCATAAGTATTATTTATCTCTCAATATAAAGTTAAATAGCATCTTTTATTTTTTGTTTTCCATTTTCAATTGCTTGGTAATAGGAGGTTGTGACGCTTGGGAAGGTAGATGGCTCATCCCAGTCACCAGAAGGCTGAACTTTTTCGTCTATTCTCAAATATTGAACATATGCATTAGTATCTAGATCTACTGAGTACAATGACCCTGCAATGTAACCTTGCGGATCTCCGTTTGGTATGTAGTTACTAAAGCTACGATAAGCCCCATGATTATATACATCTAAAACCACAAGCAAATCAATTCCTAACTTTTCTTTTAATACTCTAAAATCTTTTTTTGCAAACCCTAATTCACCTTTAAACTTCTTTAATTTGTCTATAGAAGTCGGTAGGCTTACCAATTCAACATTTTTTGAACGTTGAGAGTATTCAGCTAAAACAATGTTTTTAATTTTTGTTAACTCGTCAGTCATAATATTAGCTTCGAGGTGAGTATCTAAACTACTTGTTAATGCTGATGCCACTCTATAGCAAAGTAAACAATTTGCTCCATATATATGAGTCGTTGCTTTACCTTTAGGTGGGGCATAAGCAATGCCAACTTTCAAGCCATCCTTTGCAAATAAGTTAGTGTTTAAAGTCACTGTTGGCTGAGGTGTACTACCACATGCCGAAAGTAGGATTGCCAAACCTGCAACAAAAAGGTATTTAAATTTAATTCCTAACATTTTCATTTTATTTCCTAATACATTCTTTTTATGTGTTTACAACTGATTGTGTTGATGCTTCGCCCATAGCAGCCAGACAACTTAAAATTAAATGTTGATAGAAGCTTCTACAGTTTAATAACTAGCTAAATATTCCTTTATCTTTGTTCTTTATCAATATAAAGACATTTGAAGATTATTTAGCTTGTTGAGTGATATTAAAAAAGGGGTGTATTGAGAGTGAATATCTAGACTACCTATCCACTTTGATGATAATCCATTATAATTCAGCGATCTAACTTCTTAATATAATGCCCACCTTGACAAGTAAATTAAAAAACAGCAATTTAAAACTAAGTTTGTTAGTTAGATGCATTTTAGGTCTTACAATCACTTTATGGCCTAACCGATTCAATGGTTAGGTCACCTGTACTTTCAATAAGGCTAAAACCAACCAAGACAGTCATAAGGCACCAGTAACCCCTGAAAGTTTCATTATTAATACACTCGCGGCAGCTAGGGTATTTACAGTTAGTAAGCCATTGTGTCATGAGTAAGCTTTGCCAAAGGTTGTGCAAAAGTAGTATTTTTAGTTTACATCGGTGCCTTGTGTTTTTAAAAAAGTGCTGAACCTATTGAAAGCTGAGGTGTCTATCTAGCACCTAATGTTAAAAAAGTGTTATGTCATTTGTACTAGATGGATTTGTGATAGAAGGGAGTACTTTAGAGCAAGCATCACTTAAAGCTACTAGTGTGAAAGATCATGCGCTGGAAAAGAATAGCCTGGCAATTTTCGCATCTATTCTTGTCCATTTACTCTTGGCATTATTGTTATTTTTTATGTCGGGAATCAACAGATAAAAGAGGTTAAAACGACTAAAAAAGCCATTAAAAGTTACTTGTTTAACAGGCTTGTCCAGCCAATGGTGAAACGAGTGATAAAAGAAGAGCAAGCCGTAGTGCTTAAGCAAGAAAACTCGGTACAAGCGGTGATAAAAAAAGTAGAAAAACACAAGGCAACTGAATCAAGTAAGGTTGTAAGCTCTGTTATTTCATCAACCTCTTTATCAGTAAAATCTAAAAAAGAAATACCCAAACCAGCTCAGGCAACTTTCTTTGCTTATCAGCAACTTGATAGTTTGAGAAACTCGATAAATGAAAAAATTATCACGCAAGAATTATCCAAGCGACAACAATTTAGATCGCCTTCCTCGATGCATGGTGAGCAAATTCCAGTGCCTCACTCTAAAAAGCAGTTAACACCAGCACAACAACGAGAGAAAAAAGTCACCAGAATGTCGAATGATATTTCCATCACTAAATACGATAATGGCATTTGTACTATTGAACGTGAGCAGTTCTTAGGTAGCCCAGTTGAGGGCTCTAGCTCAGCATTTGCTTGTGGAGAAAATCAATTTGAAAAAAGTTTTCTTGAGCACATGAAAAAGCTACAAGAGCAGTTGATACCAGTAAAAAACAAATAAAAGCTGTACATAAAAACAGTGCTTTGGCTATACTTAACTTATCATTAATCTTAGTGTGAATAATTGTTGAAATTATATATTGCTGAAAAACCGAGTTTAGGCCGTGCTATTGCTGCAGGTCTGCCTAAGCCTCATAAAAATCATAAAACCCATATAGAAGTTGCCAATGGTGATGTGGTGAGTTGGTGTGTAGGTCATATCTTAGCGCAAGCCGACCCACAAGATTACGATGCCAGTTTAAAAAAGTGGACTATGGATTCCTTGCCAATAGTGCCGCAGCAATGGCAATTAAAGCCTATTGCGCGAACCCGAGCCCAGTTAACTATTTTACGTAAGCTGGTTAAACAAGCGGATGAAATTATTCACGCGGGTGATCCTGATAGGGAAGGGCAGTTATTAATTGATGAAGTGATAGATTACTTTAAAGTGTCAAAATCGAAAAAAGAAAATATTAAGCGCCTATTGATCAGTGATTTAAATCTGCCAGCGGTTAAACGCTCACTAAAGTCCCTTAAAAGTAACCAAAATTTTATACCTTTATCAACGTCTGCACTCGCGCGCTCAAGAGCGGATTGGCTTTATGGCATTAACTTAACTCGAGCTTGCACCTTGCAGGGGCAAAAGCAAGGCTACAATAGCGTGCTATCGGTTGGTCGTGTTCAAACTCCAGTACTGGGATTAGTGGTTAGGCGTGAGCAAGAAATCACTGAATTTACCTCTAAGCCCTTTTATCAAGTACTGGCGCACTTAAGTGTTAACAAGGAGCAAGCAAATAAAACAGCTTGCTTTACCGCTAAGTGGCAACCTAGTGAAGCATGTCAGCAATATTGTGATGAAGAAGGGCGGGTTTTAGTTAAAGGGTTAGCTGATAATGTGGTCGCTAGAATTCATCATCAGCCTGCGATTGTTGAAAGCATTAATGCTAAGCAGAAACAACAAAATCAACCGCTACCTTTTAACTTATCAAGCTTGCAAATTGCTGCGGCCAAACAGTTCTCTATGAATGCTAAATTAGTGCTTGATGTTTGTCAGGCACTGTATGAAAAACATCAACTGATCACTTACCCTCGTTCAGATTGTCGTTATTTGCCAACAGAGCAATTAAAGCAAGCGGCCACTGTGATTAACACTTTAGTAGCCACGAATTTACCTTGCAGTGAACAGGCAAAAAATGCCGATAAGGCCATAAAAAGTAAAGCATGGAATGATAAAAAAATTACCGCTCACCATGCTATTGTGCCAACAGAAAAATCAGCTAATAATATTTCTCTTAACTCTTTCGAAAAGAATATTTACTTACTTATTGTAAGGCAATATTTAGTGCAGTTTTATCCCCCCCACCTTTATCAACAAACTAAAGTTGAATTAAGAATAGCTGGAGGTCTGTTTACGACCAGTAACAAAGTAGAGCAACAGCAAGGTTGGAAAGTGCTTTTCCCAAGTAGTGATAAATCAACAGAAGAAGAGAATGTTCTGCCAGCATTGCATCAAGGGCAAGTATTGCATACTCAGCGAGGAGAGTTAGTTGAAAAGCATTCTTCGCCACCTGAGTCTTTTACTGATGCAACGCTGCTAAGTGCAATGACAGGGATAGCTCGTTTTGTCAATGATGATAATATTAGAAAAGTATTAAGGGATACCGATGGCTTAGGTACTGATGCTACCCGAGCAGGCATTATTGACTTGCTCTTTAAACGAGGATTTTTATTGAGGCAAGGTAAAAAGATAATCGCGACAGAGGTTGGTATTGCGCTGGTTAATGCTTTACCTTTACAGGCAACTTTACCTGATATGACAGCACAATGGGAAGCTAGCTTAACGGCGATTAGTGAGAAAAATGCTAGCTATTTAAGTTTTATGCAGCCGTTAACTAGTACGGTTACCGAAATGGTAAGCATTGCGAGCCAACAAGCCTTTGTAGGTTTGCCAAAAATTGCTTTTAAGCCCAAACGAGGTAGAAAATCGCAGAAAAAAGTGACTAAAAAGTCAGGTTGTATACCGTTAGCTAGCTGACATAGTAAACAGAAAAGTTACAAAACTTAGTGACTAGTGGCACAATAAAAAATATCAGAATAAGTCATACAACTAGCATATGACTTAGTTATATAAAAAGAGAAGAGCATAAAAGATGATCGTATTACAAAACGTTATGGAAAAGAGCAACCTTTATAAAGTGGATGAGTTTGGTGTTAAAAACTATAACTATGGGGTCATAGGTTTTTTTTCTTTAGTGGTTTTTAGTTTATTAAATATCATATTAGGCTATGTCACTTTTTTAGCTGAAACTAGCGTAACAAACTCCCCGGTACAAAATTATGTTGATGCTTTGTGGTTGATGTTAATGTCATCCACAACCATTGGCTTTGGTGATGTTTATCCCATAACTTTTGTTGGTAGAGCCGCAGTGTTTATTATGTTTATTTTAGGGGTTGGTATTTTAGGCGGTGTTGGTGCTGTATTTGCTAATAGAATATTAGGCTTTGCAGACACTAATATTAAAAACCGGGAGTTAAGAAAACAAAATGACAATATTCTTTCTCAAAATATTGAAATACATAGAAAACTAGAAAAGCTTGAAGAAAAATTGGAATCTTTGCTTAGCGCTAAAAAATAAGTTTTATTACAAGTGAGTAAAAAATAACGCTGGATTACTGCTAATTCAAAGGTAAAAAGGGCACATTAAAAATAATGAGCCCTAATAAAGTATGTAGAAAACTACTTTACTAATAATTACTTGTTAGTATATTTCTTTAACCATTTAAAGACTTCTTCATACCAAACAACTAGGTTATCAGGTTTTCGAATATGGTGATCTTCATCAGGGAACATCACTAATCTGCTATCGATACCTTTACGCTGTAACGTGGTAAATGCGCCTAAACTTTGTGCATAGGGTACACGGTAATCAAGCTCACCTTGAATGACTAACATAGGCGTTTTCCAGTTATTGACATAAGCAGAAGGGTTGAATTTAGCATAATCTTCGCTAATCTCACCTTTGGTGTCCCCTTTTTCTTTACCCCATGAAGAGCCACCCATATCATATTCAGGGAACCATAGTTCTTCAGTTGATTGATAAAAGCTCGGCATATCATATAAGCCAGCGTGGTTAATCAAACAATTAAAACGCTCTGACCAATTACCTGCAATCCAGTTCATCATATAACCACCATATGAAGCACCTAAAGCACAGGCGTTTTCTCCATCAAGCCAAGGTTGATCTTTAATAATAAAATCTAAACCTTTTTGTAAATCTTCTAGTGGCTTACCTCCCCAATCACGACTGATAGAGTGGGTGAATTCTTGCCCATAACCAGTAGAACCATGGAAATCAACCATCACAACACCATATCCTTGAGCTGCCCATAATTGCGCATTCCAACGATAATGAAACATATTACCAAAGCTACCTTGTGGTCCACCATGCACTAAGAAAGCGATAGGGTATTTATTACCTGCTTGATAGTTAGCAGGTTTTAACCAATAACCATGTACTTTCTCATCATTCCAACCTTTAAAGTTGAACTGCTTATATTCGGCAAAATCAATATTAGCTAACTTATCTTTATTGATATGTGTTAATTGCTTGAGCTCATAACCATCAGCATTAATAGTAAAGATATTTTTTGGTGTCGCCAAAGTGTGACGAGTAAATATTATATTATCACCAAAGCTGGCTACATCTGCATTACTACCCACATCATAGACTTTACGTACTTCATTAAATTCAGTTGAAATGGCAAAAATACTCTTTTGACCAACATCTTGCGCGGTCACAAAAAGCGTTTTATTATCTTGCGAGAAGCTGATGCTACTAACGGAACGATCCCACTGAGGTGCAACACTTTTAATTTTGCCATTTCTATTATCACGAATTTGTAAAGTAAATTTATCCGCTTCATAGCCCGGTGTTTGCATAGCTTTATAAGCAAGGTAGCGACCATTGGATGAAAATACTGGCTGTGCATCCCAAGCTTTATTATCGGCGGTCATATTTATTAAATTAAATGAAGCTTGCTGCTTTCCTTGTGATAAATCGACTTCAAACAGATCAAAATTGGTTGTCCAAGCGTGATCATTGGCAGCGGTTTTTGTTGAAGAGTCTTTGGCAGAAAAAACTAAAGAACTGCCCTTAGGGTGAAGCGTCACTTGGCCAATGCCTGCAATATCACTGCTCCAATCAGCCATGATATCTTGTGCAGTTTCTATAACTCCAAGCTCATTTTTGTAGGCTACAAATAAATGGTCTTTATATTCGGTTGCCCAAACATCCCAATGACGAACCATTAATTCATCATAGGCACGAATATTATATTTCTTTTCTTTATCTGCTTTTTTAGCAGCAACAGTACAAGCTAAATCTTTACAGCCAGGTTTAACTGTTAAAGATAACGCAAAAACCTGACCGTTTTTTGAAAGCTTAAAGCCATTAATACCTACAGGTAAATCTGATACCTGTTTAGCTTCACCACCATGTAACGGCAATTGCCAAATTTGAGAGCTACCACTACGTGAAGACAAGAAGTAAATTGATTTTGCATCATCAGCCCAAACGACATTATACTCAGATTTTTCATGGCTAGTTAACTGGCTCACTTTGCCTGATTTGATATCTTGGTTATACAAATGGTTATCTAATGATGAACTACCTTTTTTCAAACCATAAATTAAGCTATCACCTTGAGGTGATACTGTTACATCATGCAGCTGGTTTAACTGGTTTAATTTTTCCACAGTAAATACATCAGCACTTGCTGCATTTACCGTTGCTGCAAGAGATACAGCAGCTAAGATAAGTGTTTTTTTCATAGGACTCTCATTTGACCTTAAATTTATAACGCACATAGATTGCTAAGCAAAAAGCGATAAAACAACCTAGGTTTAGAGTGCGATAAGAATATACAATCTTCCAGTTTTAAGCAATTTTGTACCAAGCTCAAGAAACTGTAATTTGTAAAGCAAAAACGCCACTTTATTTGGATAAAGTGGCGTTTAAATTACAGGTTAATTAAAAGAGGATAGCTAAAAAGCTATCGCTTAGCTTGTTTCATTTTTTTATCTACTTTTTCTAAACGACGTTCTTTTATTATGTTTTTTATTTCACCACCAATATGATTCTCTCCACGTTCGGCAGCTAATGCAATTTGGCGTTCACGCTCAGCAAATCGATTACGCTGTTTTTCGCTTACTTTGTCATGACAACGATTACAGCTAACACCTTTAACGTAATGCTCACTTTCTTTCTCTTGTTCAGTTAACGGGAAACGACAAGCAAAGCACTGATCATATTGCCCTTGCTCTAGATCATGATTAACAGCAACGCGGCCATCAAAAACAAAACATTCACCTTGCCATAACGTTTCATCACTCGGCACTTCTTCAAGATATTTTAAGATCCCTCCTTCTAAGTGGTAAACGTCTTCAAATCCTTGTTCTTTCAAGTAAGCCGTCGATTTTTCACAACGAATACCACCAGTACAATACATAGCAACTTTCTTGTGTTTATTTTTATCTAAATTATTTTTTACATAATCAGGAAATTCACGAAAAGTTTCGGTATTAGGGTTAACGGCATGTTTAAAAGTACCAATCTCAATTTCATAATCATTACGAGTATCAACTAGTAAAACTTCAGGATCTGAAATTAATGCATTCCAATCTTTTGGTTTAACATAGGTACCTACTACATGGTTAGGATCTATGCCTTCGACACCCATAGTGACAATTTCTTTTTTCAATTTAACTTTAGTGCGATGAAAAGGGTTTTCGTCGTGGTAAGAGATTTTATATGAAATGTGGTTTAGGTTAGCGTCTTGCGCTAAAAAGCTAAGAACTTGCTCGATAGCTACTTGGCTGCCAGCAATAGTGCCGTTAATTCCTTCAGTGGCTAATAGTAAAGTGCCTTTAACTTCAAGGCTTGTCATTTTTACTAGCAGGGGCGCGCGTAGCGCTTCAAAGTTTTCAAGGCGAACGAATTTATAAAGCGCGCAAACATTGATTTTTGTACTCTGGTGCGTTGTGTTTGCTTCTGCTGGGTGTGACAAATTGTGTGATGAACTCATAGCTTTCTCTCTAGTGAACTAGCCGGAACGTAAATCCAGTGCTGTAGATAAAATTATATATTGAGAAACTCGATCTAAATACTTTGATCCAGATCAAGTTTTCGGCCGCGGATTTTATCAGAAAATAGCATCCTTTCCCAGTCACATCAAAAGGTGTTAATGACTGCTTGTCGATTGCATTGAATGCTTAAACAATCCAGCTTCATCAAAAATTACTCTGTCTTCATAACCACTAAACCAGATAGCATCAGGGTTTCTACCCACAATAGCTACCTCACCTCTATTGTGAGCATCAGCTGCACCACGCAATAATTTAAATATAACCACGCCGTTTTCAGTACCGGGTACGCCAGGCATAGGTTCGTTTGTTACTGCTACCACTTCGGTTTTACCAAGGTAATGAGTAATAGATAGCCTTGCGTGAGCTTCAATACCAGAAAGCCCCTGCTGAGATTTATTTAATAATTGCCAAGCTTCTTCAATAGGTAAATTAAAAGCTTTATGGCCAATAATATCGCGACCACAGAAGAAATAGTGATTTTCAATACGATTACGTTTCAGCTCACGCTGCATGATACGCAGGGCGTCAGCATCATTACTAATACCTTTAATGAGTGGCGCTTGGTTTTCAATTGAAATCCAATTACGACTTGCTAGCTGTTTAACGGCCTTTAATGTGCTATCAACCCATTGTAAACCCCCATCGGTATTGTCAATGTAATTGCCGTTGTCATCTTTTTGTAAAAACTCATCAGGATGATTAAAGTGCACCATAAACCTAAATTTAATACCCGGATAAGCTTGATGAAAGTCATCCATCATAGTAAAGAAAGTTTCATCAAAGCGATCAGGGTAGAAAGCTAATTCTTTGGTGCCAACACGAATATTTTCTATACCAGCATCAGCTAAAGCTGAAAACCATTGTGCTAAGCTTTTGTTGAGTAGCACCATAGGATCACCACCAGACATCAAGATCTCGCGTAACTTTTCTCGTCCTGTATTAGGGTGGCGGCCGCCATTTTTCTCAACAATGTCATTGTGCTCATTAATGTAATTTACTAGCTCAGAGATTTGCGCTAAACCTTTACGTTCAACACTGCCATCATTACGAGCGATTTCTTTCTTGGCTATCAGCTCTTCACGATAACAAAAGCGGCAATGTGCAGAGCAAGTAGAAGCCACGTAAATTAACCCTAATTCGTATTTGTGAATCAAACCTTCAATAGGGCTGTAATCCATTTGATTGCCGGGATCTGGTGCTCCTTGCATATCAAATGTTTCAGCCGGACTCGCTTTTATTAAGGTTTGTAGTGGCGGACTATTTCTAGCAAGCTCAAAGTAGTGACGAGTAATTTTAACGGGCATTCGGCTTTCTATATCTTGTTCGGTACCTTTTATAGCAATCAATGCTTGTTTTTCTTCTTCGGTATAGAAGTTAAGCATGTCTTCAGGTGCTCTATCATCAAGAAATTTTTTTAAACCATTGATGATTTGTCTATCGTGCTTAGCATCAGTTACCTTATCTAAGAATGCCTGTGCTTTTATAGTAGGAACGTACTTTTCAGCTTTTGCCATGTTAATCACCCATTGTAAAATAATCAGTATTAACAATAATAGTGAAATAATCTTAGCGTAAGAACAACTGATTAAAATTCACCAAGTCATTACTTTTGGTAATGACTTGGTCGTGGTTTATATCAAATCAAAAAAGCCACTTTATTTAACATAAAGTGGCCTTTTAACAATATGATTTGATTATTTACACAGAGTTAAGCTTCTACTTGTAAAATTACAGTAGCAGCTTTATCTGTGTACTCTTCCATCTTATCAAAGTTCAAGTAACGGTAAGTATCAGCAGCGGTAGCATCAATCTGAGACGCGTACTCCATATACTCAGCAGGACTTGGAAGCTTGCCTAAAATAGCACCAACACCAGCAAGTTCTGCTGACGTTAAGTAAACGTTTGCGCCAGTTCCCAAACGGTTAGGGAAGTTACGCGTTGAAGTAGACAATACTGTAGTATTATCACCTACACGTGCTTGGTTCCCCATACACAGTGAGCAGCCAGGAGTTTCTACACGAGCACCAGCTTTACCGTAGATGTTAAAGTAACCTTCATCTTTAAGCTGAGCACTATCCATTTTAGTTGGTGGCGTAACCCACATACGTGTAGGTAAAGAGCCACCGAATCTTTCGATTAACTTACCCGCGGCACGGAAGTGGCCTATATTGGTCATACATGAACCGATAAAAACCTCATCAACACTAACGCCAGCAACGCCAGATAATAACTTGGCATCATCAGGGTCATTTGGACAACATACGATAGGCTCTTTGATTTCATTTAAATCAATCTCAATAACATGAGCATATTCAGCATCGCTATCAGCAGACATAAGTGAAGGGTTTGCTAACCACTCTTCCATGCCTTTAATACGACGAGTTATAGTACGTACGTCACCGTAACCTTCGCTGATCATCCACTTAAGCATAACAATGTTAGAGTTTAGGTATTCAGCAACAGCATCTTCTTCAAGCTTGATTGAACAACCTGCAGCTGAACGCTCAGCAGAGGCATCAGATAATTCGAATGCTTGCTCAACAGTTAAACCTTTAAGGCCTTCAATCTCTAATACACGACCAGAGAATTCATTGATTTTTCCTGCTTTCTCAACAGTTAATAAACCTTTTTTAATGGCTGTATAAGGGATTGCATGTACAAGATCACGCAAAGTGATACCTGGTTGCATTTCACCTTTAAAGCGAACTAATACTGACTCAGGCATATCTAATGGCATAACACCCGTAGCTGCAGCGAAAGCAACTAAACCAGAACCCGCAGGGAATGAAATACCTAATGGGAAACGCGTATGTGAATCACCCCCAGTACCTACGGTGTCTGGCAACAACATACGGTTTAACCAAGAGTGGATTACACCATCACCTGGACGAAGTGAAATACCACCACGATTCATCATAAAATCAGGCAATGTGTGATGTGTAGTAACATCAACAGGTTTAGGGTAAGCGGATGTATGACAGAAAGATTGCATAGTTAAGTCAGCGGAGAAACCTAAACAGGCTAAATCTTTAAGCTCATCACGAGTCATAGGACCGGTAGTATCTTGCGAACCAACAGTCGTCATTTTAGGCTCACAGTATTGACCAGCACGTATGCCATCAACACCACAAGCTTTACCTACCATTTTTTGTGCAAGAGTAAAGCCTTTAGTTGAGGCTTCAGGATCTATTGGCGTTGCGAATAAATCAGTAGCTTCTAAACCTAATGCTTCACGAGCACGAGCTGTTAAGCCACGGCCGATGATAAGAGGAATACGACCACCAGCACGAACTTCATCAAACAATACAGGGCTAAGTTCAAATGTGGAGATAACTTCGCCAGTAGCATTTTTAACAACACCTTCGTATGGATAAATATCAATAATATCCCCCATATTCATTGCTTGAACGTCTAGCTCAATGGGCAATGCGCCTGAATCTTCCATAGTGTTATAAAAAATAGGAGCGATTTTACCGCCAAGACAAACACCACCACTACGCTTGTTAGGGATACAAGGAATATCATCACCCATAAACCATAAAACAGAATTAGTCGCTGATTTACGAGAAGAGCCCGTACCAACAACATCACCAACATAGGCTAGTGGGATACCATCTTTTTGTAATTCTTCAAGTTGAGCAATAGGGCCAACAGTGCCATCGTCATCTGGAGTGATACCCTCACGGGCAATTTTAAGCATTGCTTTTGCGTGTAATGGGATATCAGGACGAGACCAAGCATCTGGTGCAGGAGATAAATCATCAGTGTTAGTTTCACCAGTAACTTTAAATACTTTAACGGTGATTTTTTCCGCTACTTTCTCTTTTGATGTGAACCATTGTGCATCAGCCCAAGATTGTAATACTTGCTTAGCTGCGGCATTACCTGCGTCAGCTTTTTCTTGTACATCATGAAAAGCATCAAACATTAATAAGGTATTTGATAAGCCTTTAGCCGCTGTCGTAGATAATTTGTCACATTCTAAAAGATCAATCATCGGCTGAATGTTATAGCCACCTAACATGGTGCCTAATAATTCAGTAGCTTTTTCAGGGCTTAAGATAGGCGAATTTGCTTCATCTTTAGCCACTGCTGCCAAAAATCCCGCTTTAACATAAGCTGCGTCATCAACACCCGCAGGTACACGATTTGATAATAAATCAATTAAAAAGGCATCTTCACCTTCTGGTGGATTTTTAACTAATTCGACTAATGCTGCAGTCTGTTCAGCGTCTAAAGCTTTAGGTACAATTCCTTCATCGGCACGTTCTGCTATGTGATTACGATATTCTTGAAGCATGATATTCAACCTTCTTATTGAAGACACTCGTCACTTTAGGGATGACTCGGTAACATTAAGCCAATTTAGGATAAAGTTTTTAAGTATCTAGGATTAAAAATTCAACTTAATAATACAATATTGTCGACACTTTTTCCTGTGCACTATTAGTTGTGCCGGTTATTTTAAATATCAACATGATTTATAGTCTATGTTTTTCAGTGTGTTATTGTGCTGGCTGTTATTTTTTGTACGACTATACTACTAGTCCATTTTTATTTTTTTAAATATTGTCGGAAATATTTTATTTTTACCATAGTCCAATATAACTATTATAACTATTGCTTCTACTTCCTATAAGCTAAGTGAATAGTGCTTATTTAAGCAAATGATTAGTAGTTAGCAGAAAATCAGGTAAGATAGGCGCAAAAATTTATCCTGCCACCAATTGTCACCCTATTAACAATATTGAAAGCTAAAAGAGAGTATTAAATGAGCCTTTATTTAGAATACATCAAAGAAATTGAAAGCCGCAAGAATGAGCTTGGCTTAGCACCAAAACCAATTGATAGCGCTGATTTATTATCAGAAATCATCACGCAGATAAAAGATCAAGGTAATGCGAACCGTGAAGATTCTCTTAATTTCTTCATCTATAACACATTGCCAGGTACAACAAGTGCTGCGGGTGTAAAAGCTGTATTTTTAAAAGACATCATCTTAGGTGATTCAACTGTTGTAGAAATCACGTCTACATTTGCATTTGAATTACTTTCGCACATGAAAGGTGGTCCTTCAATTGAAGTGCTACTAGACCTTGCATTAGGCGACGATGCGACACTAGCTGCTCAAGCGGCAGACGTATTAAAAACTCAAGTATTCTTATACGACGCAGATACTGCTCGTATTGATGCAGCTTTTAAAGCTGGTAACGCGGTAGCTAAAGACCTTTTAGAAAGCTACGCAAAAGCTGAGTTTTTTACTAAACTTCCAGCTATCGAAGAAAAAATTGATGTAGTCACTTATATTGCTGGTGAAGGTGATATTTCAACTGATTTATTATCGCCTGGTCACCAAGCTCACTCACGTGCAGATCGTGAATTACACGGCAAGTGTATGATCACTCCTGAGGCACAAGAAGAAATCCAAGCACTACAAGCTAAACACCCAAGCGCTAAAGTAATGCTTATCGCTGAAAAAGGCACCATGGGCGTAGGTTCATCTCGTATGTCAGGTGTAAACAACGTAGCACTTTGGGCAGGTAAACAAGCAAGTCCTTACGTACCATTTATCAATATTGCGCCAGTAGTTGCTGGTACAAACGGTATTGCTCCTATCTTCCTAACTACTGTTGATGTAACAGGTGGTATTGGTCTTGACCTTAAAAACTGGGTTAACAAAGTAGATGCAAATGGTAACAATGTTACTGACGAAAATGGCGATGCTGTTTTAGAAGAAGCATACTCTGTTGCTACAGGGACGGTATTAACAATCGATACTAAAGCTCAGAAGTTATACAACGGCGATAAAGAGCTAGTAGACGTATCTTCTGCATTTACTCCTCAAAAAGTTGAGTTTATGAAAGCGGGTGGCTCTTACGCGGTTACATTCGGTAAGAAATTACAAACATTTGCCGCAGAAACTTTGGGTGTTGATGCACCTGTTGTTTACGCAGCATCTAAAGAGATTTCACATGAAGGTCAAGGCTTAACAGCGGTAGAAAAAATCTTTAACCGTAACGCCGTTGGTGTTGCATCTGAAACACCTCTACATGCTGGCTCTAACGTTCGTGTAAAAGTGAACATTGTAGGCTCTCAAGACACTACTGGCCCAATGACCTGTCAGGAATTAGAAGCGATGGCTGCTTCTACTATTTCTCCACTTGTTGATGGCGCATATCAATCAGGTTGTCACACAGCATCAGTTTGGGATAGCAAAGCGCAAGCGAATATTCCTAAATTAATGGCATTCATGAACAAGTTTGGTTTAATCACAGCACGTGATCCAAAAGGTGTTTACCATTCAATGACTGACGTTATTCATAAAGTATTGAATGACATCACAGTTGACGACCGCGCTATCATTATTGGTGGTGATTCACATACGCGTATGTCTAAAGGTGTCGCATTTGGTGCCGATTCAGGTACGGTTGCTATTGCTCTTGCAACAGGTGAGTCAGCAATGCCGATTCCAGAGTCTGTTAAAGTTACTTTTAAAGGTAACATGAAGGGCCACATGGATTTCCGTGATGTTGTTCACTCAACGCAAGCGCAAATGCTTAAGCAGTTTGGCGGTGAAAACGTGTTCCAAGGTCGAATTATCGAAGTACATATCGGTACATTAATGGCTGACCAAGCGTTTACTTTCACTGATTGGTCTGCAGAAATGAAAGCAAAAGCGTCTATCTGTATCTCAAACGATGAAACATTAGTTAAATCTATCGAGCTTGCTAAGAGCCGTATCCAAATTATGATCAACAAGGGTATGGAAAACGAAGCAGGTACATTAGCTGGTTTAATTGCTTTAGCTGATAAACGTATCGAAGAAGTTAAATCAGGCGCTCAACCTGCACTTGCACCAGATGATGCGGCTAAGTACTACGCAGAAGTTGTGGTTGATTTAGATGCAATCGAAGAGCCAATGATTGCTGACCCTGATGTAAACAATGAAGACGTTTCTAAGCGTTACACCCATGATGTAATTCGTCCGGTTTCATACTACGATGGTAAGCCAGTAGATTTAGGTTTTGTTGGTTCTTGTATGGTTCACAAAGGTGATATGCAAATCGTTGCGCAAATGCTACGTAACCTTGAAAAACAAAACGGTACGGTAGATTTTAAAGCACCATTAGTTGTTGCTGCTCCTACGTACAACATTGTTGATGAGCTTAAAGCTGAAGGCGATTGGGAAATTCTACAAAAATACGCTGGTTTTGAATTTGATGATGCTACACCTAAAAATGCTGCACGTACTAAGTACGACAACATCTTATACCTAGAACGCCCAGGCTGTAACTTATGTATGGGTAACCAAGAAAAAGCAGAACCGGGTGATACAGTAATTGCTACTTCTACACGTTTATTCCAAGGCCGAGTTGTTGCAGATACTCCTGAGAAGAAAGGTGAATCTTTACTTGGTTCATCAGCGTTAGTGGTTCTTTCAACAGTATTGGGTCGCTTCCCTACTATGGATGAGTACAAAAACGCAGTAGAAGGTATCGACTTAACTAAGTTTACTCCTCCTACTGAGGAAATGACCACTCAGTTCATTCCAGTAAAAAGAGTATAATACTTTACTAGCTTGTTACTTTGGTTAGTAGCAAGCTAAGTTCAAAGCCTAGGGTTGTTTATTTTGGTTAAGCAAGTGAAAAGTTGCTATTAACTGAAGTGATAACCCTTTTTTATGCCGTTCAAAACGGTGTGAGTTGGATTGTTTATCGCAGTATTGATGAGCTTTATGAGCGAAAAATTAAAGCTTATCTGACTTTAATTCTGACTCTACTTCTACTTTGCACTCAATGTTAGCCATCAGTGAAGGGTGGATATAATTCGGCATAGCGCGTTTATCATCAAAACCTTCAATGCCTTGTATCATTTCAAGTTTATAGTAGTAACCTCCACATAAACTATAGGACTTTCGTAATAAAAAAGTCGCTAGCTGTTTAAATTTCACTTTATTATTAGGGATTATTTCCAGCTGAAAATGCTTACTGGCTAATTGGGTTTGCCTAAATTGAACATTATGATCAAAATCCCACTGGGCAGAGCCATTATGGTTGTTTTTACTGGTATTAAAAATAGCGCAAGCAGAAAGTGAAAGATAAAAAAGTAAGAAAAGCGTTAAACGAATGATTTTTATCATCAGTGCTCCTTTAATCATGTTATACCCATGCTACCTATAGTGTAGTGAATTTTGTCATGGTATTAAGTTTTTTGATAAATATTCTTTAACTAGATGGTAATTTAGCTATTAGTGAGCATACTTGATAGCAATAGAGAGGGATTTACTATGCGATATTTTACCCCAGTTGAAAATTTATTAAGAAACGCGGCTCACTATGGTAATGATGTTTTTTTGCATCAGCCAATAAATCGACAATGGCTCGAATTTACTTGGAATGATATTGAGCAACAAGCTCGTTGTATTGCGAATGCACTTCAAGAACAAGGCTACGAGAAAGGCACTAAAATTGGCATCTTGTCAAAGAATTGCGCCCACTGGTTTATTGCTGATTTAGCGATAATGATGGCAGGAATGATCAGTGTGCCCATTTATGTGACGGCAAATAAAGAGACGATTGAATATGTGGTTCAACATGCCGATATCAAGGCTATTTTTGTTGGTAAACTCGATGATACCCTTGCCGCTGAGGCTGAAATTGAGAGCAATGTTTTACGTATCGCTTTCCCTTATCCAACTATTTCAGCGCAAGTTACTTATACAGACTGGCTAGCTGCTCACTCAGCCTTAATTGATATTCACCAGCCAAGCATTGATGATGTTGTCACTTTAGTTTACACGTCAGGCTCAACAGGGGTGCCAAAAGGTGTGGTAATAAGCTATAAAAATATGGCTTCGGTAGCGCAATGTCTTGCCGATACTTTTAATGTCAGCAAGCATGATCGCGCTTTATCTTACTTACCTTTAGCGCATATTGTTGAACGAAGTAATAGTTGTGTGGCTTTATATGTCGGTATGCAGGTGTATTTTGTTGAATCATTAGATAGCTTTATTGATGATTTACACTATTCAAAACCCAGTTTTTTTATTTCTGTGCCACGTTTATGGACCATATTTCAAGCCAATGTCCTAGCTAAAATGTCACAGAAAAAATTACAATTGTTACTGAAGATCCCTATTATTGGCTCTATGGTGGCCAAGAAAATTCGAACGGCTCTAGGTTTGCAAGATGCAAAATGGTTTTCATCTGGCACCGCACCTATACCACTGTCTTTACTGCACTGGTATCAAAAACTAGCCATGCCAATCAGTGAAGGCTGGGGAATGACAGAAACTGCTGGGGCATCATGCGTTAACTACCCTTTTGTAAAAGAAAACTTAGGAACTATTGGTAAGCCCTTAAACTGTGTTGAAATGAAGCTATCTGCAGAAGGTGAAATCCTCATTCGTGGTGATGCCGTATTTAGTGACTATTATTTAGATAACCTCAGCTCGGGATAAAAATTGAACTAATTGCCTGTTCCACGATCCGATCTTTCGACCAAAAAAAATAAGAAAGAAAGGAACAGGCATGAATAAGTTAGTTGAAATGTTTAGTGATGTCGATGATTTTTGTCGCGTATTTATTCCACAGTGGGAAAAACAATTAATCGCTGAAGGGAATATCAAGCGAAAACGCCCATGCCGTATGGCTATGAGCGAAATAATGACCATCCTTATTGCTTTTCATACATCGAATCATCGGGACTTTAAAAACTATTACAAGGGTTATATTGCTAAGTTTTATGGTTCACATTTTCCGACCTTATTGAGCTACACTCGATTTTTAGAAGTGATGCCTAAAGCTATTGTTCCTCTTTCTAGCTATTTTTCAATACTTAAAGGTGAATCTACAGGTATTGAGTTCATTGACTCTACAAGCATTAAGGTATGTCATAACTTGAGAATACCTAGACACAAAACATTTGACGGTATAGCCGAGCGTGGCAAAGGAACAATGGGTTGGTTTTATGGATTCAAACTGCACTTAGTCACTAATTTTAAAGGTGAGATAGTTGATGCTAAATTAACGACTGGCAATGTGCATGACACTAAACCAGTATTAGAATTAGCTAAAAACCTCAAAGGAAAGTGATACGCAGATAAAGGCTATATCAGCAAAAATTTAACAGCCAATTTAAAGGAAAAAGGTGTCGACCTGATAACAACAGTTCGCAGTAATATGAAAGCAAAAGCTATGTCGTTATGGGATAGAGCAATGCTATCAAGACGCTTTATTATCGAAACGATAAATGACCAGCTAAAGAATATATCTCAAATTGAGCATTCTCGTCATCGCAGTCCTAATGGTTTTATGTTGAATTTACTTGCAGGGTTGGTGGCTTATTGTCTAAAAGAAAACAAGCCAACCCTTAATATCAATGATGTAGAAAGGAATAGCATGGTTAGTGCTTAACCCGATCTGAGGTTACTTATTTTGCCTGTTGTTGTAACGATTGTGGCTATGCCAAAACTGGATTATTTTCCGCCAGTTAAACGTGATGCCGTTGATGCAAATTTATAGTTCCCGCCCGGCGCAAATATTAAAACCATTGAAGCTGAAGTTATTAAGCCAATTGTCGCTCGTTTAAAGCCTTATATAGATGGAACTAAAGAGCCAGCACTGAAGAATTATTATTTATTTATTTAGTGGTCCATTTGGTGGTATTTTAGCCTTGCAATTACTTAATTTAATTGTCTTTCAGCCGCTTGATTTATTAACCATGATAGGTTTTATCATTTTACTTGGTCTAGTGGTTAATAATGCAATTTTATTAGTCCATCAAACTCGTCTTGGTCAACAGCAAGGATTAGTGAGAGCTAAAGCTATAGAGCAAGCGCTAAGTTTACGTTTACGACCTATTTTTATGAGCACAGCAACCAGCTTTTTTGGTATGTTGCCACTGCTACTAATGCCAGGGGCAGGTAGTGTTATCTATCGTGGTTTAGCTGTGGTTATTGTTGGTAGCTCAGCCTTTAGTACCTTGTTCACCATAGTATTACTACCCTGTTTACTTAGACTGGCAAAACAAGATTTTATTAAAGATAAAAGTGCTCAACAACACTCAATATCTCCTTTGCAACAATTGCCGACAGTGAGAGTTAAACTCTAGTCGTTTTAAAAGCATAGGCATCAATTAAAGAATTTATTATGATCAAAAAATTTATTAAACCGTCACTTATTTTACTGAGTAGTTTAACGTGTTTAACTACAAGCTTTTGGGTGTCGGCCGAACAGCCTGCACAGTTGGTTAGTATTGAAATGGTCAAAGAGCAGGAAGTTAAACCGAGTTTATGGCTGCCAGCTAATGTCATCAGTCGCATGAATGCACAAATATCAGCAGAGCAAACAGGGTAATTATTGTGGATAGAAGATGTCGGTTCAACAGTTGTCAAAGGGCAATTATTGGCACAACTTGATGATAGACACTTAAAGCTACAGTTAGCGCAACAACAAGCGCAAGTTAATCAATATAAAGCGGATGTAGATTATTACACCAGCCAGAAAAAACGCATTGGTAAATTAACAGAGCAGAATAACCCAGCCTTGAGTGAATATGAGCGTATCAATAAGGATCTAACCATAGCTATAAATAAGGTTATAGCACTAAAAGCAGAAGTTGAACAAACTAAGTTAGCCTTAGAAAAAACAAATGTTGTAGCACCGTTTAATGGCCATGTCAGTGAACGGTTTGCCCATGTTGGAGAATTGATTTCTGTTACCAGACCTCTGGTACAACTGGTTGATACACAGAATTTAGATATTAAAATTGCTGCACCCATTAATATTGCCCCATTTCTTCAAAAAAATGCCAAAGTGACGGTTAAGTGGCAAAACCAACTATTATAACTGCCTGTTCGAACATGGAGTAAAGCAGGGGAGCAATCTTCTAGAACATTTGATGTTAGATTAGCCGCTAACAATATTGCGCTTTTAGCGGGTAGTGCAGTGATGGTATCTTTGCCTAAACAACAGTCGAAAAAAGCCTTGTGAGTACCACGTGATGCCTCGGTGCTTCGTAGTAATGAAGCTTATGTGCTTAGTGTGGATGAACAAGAGCTTGCGCATAAAATTATCGTTAACATTGGTCAAGGCGATGGTGATTGGATTTCCGTGACAGAGGAGTTATCACTTGATGATAAGGTTATTATTCGTGGTGGCGAGCGCTTACAAGATGGTCAAAAAGTGAGGCTTGATAAGGGGTTAATAGCAAAGCTGCCATAAAACATTAAAGCCGCCACTCTCCTCAAGAATAGATAAAATAGTGCTCATGCACTATTTTATCATTTTATTTGCTCAAAAATACTCATTTGTTAGCGAATTAAATCTACTTAACTAAGTTATTATTTTTCTAAATATAAGATTAAGTCTTTCAAATTATTTCATTTATAGGTTTATATAATATTCTAAGGATGCATAAAAACCTTCTACCCTAGGTGCTATTTTGTTCTAATTGTAATGTATAATAGTGAAATTAAAATTCATTGATGGGTTTATTGCTAGAATTTGCAGTATAGGCACTTGATGAAAATGGCTTTATTGGCCATTTTTAGTAATACTAGAGCCTGTTTTTACCAATTATTATCATCTGGGGCCTACATGACAACAAATGATGTCAACATCATCTCAATGCAAACTAGTGCTTATCAACTTCGCCAGTTAATACGCAATGGTGAATTTACCAGTAATACTTCTGGTTATGCTCAAGGTAGTGTCCAAGGGAATATTGTTATTTTGCCTGAAAGTTGGGCTAATGATTTTTTGCAGTTTTGCCAATTTAACCCTAAACCCTGCCCATTAATTGCTATGTCAGAAAATGCCGGTGAGTTTTTGTTACCACAGCTTGGTCAAAATATTGATATTCGCAGTGATGTGCCTAGTTACCGATTATTTGAACACGGCGAGTTGAAACAAGAATTAACCGATATAAGACCTTTGTGGCGTGATGATTTAGTCACTTTTGTGCTAGGTTGTTCTTTTTCTTTCGAAGAAGCGCTTATTGCAGATGGTTTAGAGATTAGAAATATTACAGAAAATAAAAATGTACCTATGTACCGTACCAACATTAACTGTAAAACTGCTGGACGCTTTAGCGGTGAAACCGTGGTGAGTATGCGACCTATGCTTGCCATGGAGGCTATTCGTGCTATTCAAATTTGCAGTCGTTTTCCTTCAGTTCATGGTGCCCCCATTCATTTTGGCGATCCCAAGTTAATTGGCATTAATGATATTAACAGCCCTGATTATGGCGACGCCGTCACCATAAAGGCCAACGAAGTGCCAGTGTTTTGGGCCTGTGGCGTAACACCACAGCTAGCTTTAGAGCAAACTAAGCCACCGTTTTGTATTACCCACAGCCCTGGGAAAATGTTAGTGACAGATATCAGCAACTCAAGTTTGGCTGTTTTATAGGCGAATTTTTATCATACTTTTATTATGGGCGTACAAATGAAATTAAATTGTGATTTAGGGGAAAGTTTTGGTAGTTGGAGTATGGGGCTTGACGAGCAAGTGATGCCCCATATCGATCAAGCCAATATTGCTTGTGGCTTCCATGGCGGTGATCCCCTCGTGATGCAAAAAACCCTTGAACTGGCGAAGAAACATGGCGTTGGTGTTGGCGCTCACCCAGGTTATCCTGACTTAGTGGGCTTTGGTCGCCGCTCAATGAATTGTTCGCGTGATGAAATTATCGCCCTGGTAAAATATCAAGTCGCCGCCATTGACGGTGTTGCTAAATCGTTAGGACTTAAACTTGAATATGTAAAACCTCACGGGGCTTTATATAACGATATGATGGCTAAAGAAAGTGTTCGTGATGCTATTTTATCCTCCCTTGCCAGTTACCATAAACCGCTTAAATTAATGCTACAGGCCACCCCAAATATTGCTGTTCATAAAGCACAAGCAAACACCTTTAATATTGAAGTGCTGAGCGAAGCTTTTGCTGATAGATGTTATGACGACGATGGCAAATTATTATCTCGAACTAAAGCGGGTGCCGTGCACAATAAAGAAAAAATGCTTGCACAAGTTAAGCAATTAAAAGCGCAGGGTAGTGTTACTACTATTAGCGGAAACATCTTATCTTTGCAGGCAGATAGCTTATGTGTTCACGGCGATAATATTGAAGGGGTACAAGCTATTGAAGCCATTAAGGAACTTATTGGCTGATGTCTCAACCCCCTTTAGATAAAATAACGATTCAAATTGCTGGTGAAAATACGCTGATAATTTATTTTGCTGAGCAAGCTTGTGCACAAGTTTCAGCAAAGGTTTTGCAAGCTGAGCTACTTATACGCCAATATATGGTCGATGACATTATTGATTTAGTGCCTTCATACGCGTCAATTATGGTAATGTTTGATCTACTTGATAACGATCACCATCAAATTCGTCGCAAATTACGGACTTTATTGCATGATTTATCTACTGACAGTGAACATATCAAAGTAGATAGTACAAAAGTTGTCGAGTTGCCCGTTTATTACGCTCAAGAGTCAGGCCCTGATTTAACCGTTATTGCCAAGAGGGCTAACCTGAGTGCAGAAGATGTTATAGATATTCATCAAGCACAAGAATACCTTGTCTATGCTATTGGCTTTGCCCCTGGTTTTGCTTACTTAGGGGAAGTAGATGAACGTATTGCTGCGCCGAGGTTAAGTTCGCCACGCTTAAAAGTACCTAAAGGTGCTGTCGCTATTGCTGATAGACAAACGGCTGTTTACCCTAACGTTTCTCCTGGTGGCTGGAACATCATAGGTTTATGTCCTGTTGATATGTTTGATGCTAATGCAAACCCTATTATGCCTGTTAAGGTGGGTGACAAAGTAAAATTTAAAGCAATTTCTAAAGCAGAGTTCATAACTTTAGGTGGTGTTTTATCGACAGAATATAGAGACGAAAAATGACATTACCTATGGGCTTTTTAGTTAAGCAACCGGGTATGTTAAGCCTGATCCAAGATGCAGGGCGCTATGGCGCTTTTAATGTTGGCTTAACCAATGGCGGACCTATAGATAAAAGTGCCTTTCATTGGGCAAACCGTTTATGTGGTAATGAATTAGATGTAACCACTATTGAAATAAGCATAGGTGGGCTAGCATTAACAGCTCAGCTTGATAGTGTTATTGCATTAACAGGTGCCAATATGCCATTAACAATAAATGGCGTAGCAAAAACGCTGTGGCGTAGTCATAAAGTTAAGGCAGGGGATAGTATTAAACTGGGTTTTGCCAGTGCAGGTGTGCGTTGTTATTTAGCGGTTGCGGGTGGTTTTATTATCAATGAAGATTTCGGCAGCACAGCGACGGTTTGTCGCGAGCATGTAGGTGGAATAAATGGGGGTAAGTTAGTGACTGGTGATATTCTTGCTTGCAATGAAGTTAGCGCTACTGCTGAGCACAAACAGAACTTACTGCTACCAGAGCAATATTGGCCGAGCTATAAGACAGAGGTGGTATTACACACCATACTCAGTTATCAAAAACATTATTTTTCATCACTGCAACAGCGATTATTTTTTTCCAGTCAGTATACGGTCAGTAAAAGTTGTGACCGAATGGGCTATCGTCTTGAAGGGCGGCCAATTAACTGTAATATTGAGGGTATTTTATCTGAAGGAATTTGCCAAGGTGCGGTGCAAATTCCCGCCGATGGTCAACCTATAGTGTTAATGAATGATAGGCAAACCATTGGCGGTTATCCTAAAATTGGCTCGGTGATATCGTTAGATACAGCAAAGCTTGGTCAGTTAACTCAAGGGGCAAAAGTACATTTTGAACCAATTAGTATGGAAAAAGCCCATAATTTTTATCATTTAGCGTTAAGTCGATTCACACGC
>ENA-UZWX01000027-UZWX01000027.1-metagenome-genome-assembly--contig:-Day-4---50m-contig-27_pt1 | contig 48756 bp, 46 predicted proteins | sample MGYA00260347_ERZ794907 | MGnify/ENA metagenome assembly ERZ794907 | reverse complement strand
TGGTGACAAAAAGGCTGTCGGCATACGTGGCATGTGCGATATCCGCATAAGTATTGAGAACGGCCAACTTAGTAGACCCTGCATCTGCAAATACTGCAGTGCCAAGACTTAGGGTAAAGGCACTCGTTAGGAGCATATGAGACTTCATGGGAAATTATCCTTTTCAGTGTAGCATTTTTGAATTTACATTGATCTGATTAGCTTTTAGCGCCATGCATCGGAGGATGAGGCCAAATTCCTGTGCAAGGGCGACTAGAGGCGGAGCCATATCGGGACGCACTATCGTTGTCGCAATTAACAGTGCGTCTTCTCGCTCGCCTTCACTGGCATAACCCACAAAGTTTGCAAAACAGGATTCGTCAGCACCCAGGCATTTGCAATCCAGATGGTGTCGTATCAGCGGGCGGCGTCCGTGGAGAATGCACAGATCTATGAGTGCCTCGAATGATTTCAGGGCTTTGCGACCTTTGTGCGTTCCAAGAGCCGCAGCAAAGTCATTCCATACTTTAGTCTGTGCATCAGGGCCGTCACACCAAAGCCTGAGATAGCGGACAGCTCCTGCTTCAATCGGTCCGAGTTCAGCCAGATAGCCTACGGGAAGGCCACCTCTATGCCGGCTTAATGCGTTCATCCCGTGTGCACCGGCTCGCGTACACTGGTGGTACGTGTCATGTGCCGCGGATCCTCACGCTTTGTCCGAAAGAGACAGTTGCGGATGTTCAGGTTCAACTGTGTGCAGGCGGACAAAATATTCCAACACTGGACTAAAATTTCTTTCGCCATTCTCATAAATATAGCCCACAATGCTCACCGAATTCCGCTCGCTCGAAGAGCCATTCAATATTCATGAGATTTGGAAGGCCTAGCTCAAATGCGATAGTCAGGACCTCCAATCGATATGATCTAAACTTTTCATTCTGTAGGTAAGCGTGTTGCATTGGCCAGCTCTCTTCAAAGTTTTGGGTGAGGCGGCTTGCCACGGAATCAATGGCTGGCTAATTTACCTATACCTGAGTGAAATAGTCATATTTGTCAACCTGACTTTTTGACTAGGCCAAATTCATCGATTCCCAGCAGCCCAAATGATCCTAACTGGTCACTTACACAGTTACGTACTTTCTCGACTGCCAAACTACGCCAACATCGGGGAAAATTTGGACTCAACGACCCAAAATCAACAAATTGGCCTTAACCTGAAAGGAAGACCACTCTATTACGTAAAAACGTCAACGCCTGTGAAGTGAAAACATAATTTTTGAAGCTTTTCCTGCTTGAATTCGGTTGAATGAGCTCCAAATTCCTAAAAATAACTGTGTATTCATATAATTCGGCGAACGCATAATTGCCCCTTTCCACCAATTGAAAAAAACACTCAAAAAGAAAATTCGATGTGGGTCATTTTTCAGCCACCACAAGGCTCGTAAAATTGTAAAATAATGCCAGCCAAGTCGGCAAAAGGCTTTTAAGGAGGAATTTCATCAGTATAAATGGATGTCAAAATTTTTACCAACTTAAGAACAAACAACATAGGTTGGGAGAATGTGGTTGCCAATATTACATATTAAATGGAGAGAATAATGCCGATAATTAAACGCCTGAATGTAAACACATTTACCTCTGAAGAAGATAATGACGCATTCATAACAGAGCTAAGCCGAATGTGGCGAGACTGGAGTGATTCTTCAATATCTTCAAAAATTTCAGTAAATATAAGTAAAGATTGCGATAACCCAATGCGGATGACTGCTTTTGTCACAATAGATGGCGAAGATGCCCTAGCCGCAGTAAATGCATGGAGTAAGCAGGTCGTTATTCCAGTTCGTAAAAAATATAAACATGAGAACTTAATGATTGATGGTCATTTAGTTTCCTCAATAACCAAATAACCAAAATCTGAAGTTTCTGGATCATAAAAGTGCGACTGTCAGAGCGATTTGAACTATCCAGCGTTTTGGCAATTTCAATCCTCTCGATGCCATAAAAAGACTGCTCTCGGACGACCACTTCTTTACCGAGTTAAACTATCAGAAACTCGCCAATGTCATTTTTATTTTCTAAGCCTTGTCAACAAGAGAAATATCCGATGTAAAAGTAAATTTTTATTAATGAGAAATTAAATGATTACCTTCGCAGTTGTTTCATTTTTAATGTTCATTACTCCGGGACCCGGTGTATTATCGCTCGCCGGAGTTGGCGCAGCGTACGGGTGGCAACGTGGGTTGCAATACATGGCAGGTTTGTTTGCAGGACACTTCATTGTCAGCATCGCTGTGATAACAGGGTTAGCCGCAATAATCTTGTCTGAGCCTATTATACGAACGCTACTTTTATTTTCTTCCGCTGGATATTTGGGATATCTCGCATTGAAAATTTCTCTGGCAGGATCGAGAGTTTCTTTCATCAATCTTCACGCCCCCAGTTTTGTGACCGGCATGACGCTACAGTTTATCAACCCCAAAGCCTACGCTGTACACACCACCTTTTTTACTGGTTTTGCGTTTTATCCAAGCAATTTTATAATCGAAACTACCCTTAAGTTGTTCATTATGAACGTTATATGGCTTACACTTCATTTAATCTGGCTAGGCGCAGGGTGTAAGTTGAATGAGTTGAATTTGTCCGCAAATAAGCAGAAATCAGTTAACCTTTTCATGGCAGTTTGTCTTGTCGGCGTAGCAGGCTTATCAATATGGTCAATTAGGTGACATCCAGCCGCGTTTGCGCGGCCAGAAAGAACATATCCCATCTTTTGACAAGTCGAGTAAGGTAGCTCCTTAGAAAGTTCCCACATCTCAAACCGATAAAATCAGCATTAAAAATATCAAACGCGTTCATTAATCACGTTTCATTACGGGCGTAACTTCTAGGTGCCCCATCTCTAGAATCGGGTCGAACGCAGTATCCAAAGCCTCAAAGCTGTCAGCCTCGCAGACAATAAAAAGGGTGTGCTCTAGACGATTTGAGTATTGGGCGTGGACCTTAACACCATGGTTCTCAAGGTTTGCTAATGTTTCCTTAAAGAGCGGACCCTTTTCCGGGTGATGTGTCTGACAAGTTGAATAGTCGTGAGAGGACTGGATCATAAACAACATTTTTAGTCTCCGTTGGTTATTTTCTGTTTAAAGGTAAGTTTTACTCAGACTGAGCTGAATAGAAGGTCACCACTTAATGGGATAGTGTGATTATTAACCGCATCAAACTCTTGCAAAAGGTGTCGCTGCCCATCTAGCCAATTCACGCCGTTTGCAGCATCTTGGGTTAATATGTTGGCGTCCCTTATGACAATACCGTAAAGCTCATCTCCTGACTGCATCAAGTGAAAAACACGATGCTTATCTTCATTAAACGCTTTTAGATTTGCAACAAACTCGTCAAAGCATCCGGACTTTGGTTTAAACCTGATTATAGATAATTTTTGCATTTGATCTCCAATTAAAATTGTAAATCAAAGGTTATTCCTGTTTTTAAGGATCGGCAAATATTTTTTATCAACCACTAACTCAGATAGGGATCCCTTTTTACTTCAAAACCAACAGAAAAAAAAGAATCAATCGGAACTGTCACTTTGATCCCAAACAGCATTGGCTAAAGATAATAGAAAAATACGATAATGTTGAAGTTTCATTAAAATCTGAAGTATGTTTGCAGAACAAAATCAAATGTAAATTAAAAATAATTTAAGTCTTTTGAGCTCTTACAGGCTTTTATTTAGCCCCTCTTGAAAGACATAATTCATAAAGCAAACAATCTTTCAGGCACCAATTAAGATCTCAGTCTTAAATCTGAAAGCAGACTGAAATTTCAGTGCTAGGAACTGATGGCTAATGCCTGAAACTTCGTTGTGCTTCTCAGTCTTGGATGCCTACTGATGAGTGCGGCGTGACTTAGCGTTTACAAAGCAGACTACTTCCATACGTCTTCCACAGACTATAACTTCAATACCAAGTTGTAGTCAGTTTGCACCGGCTATTTTAAAAATTTAATCTCGAATACATGCTCACTGACAGTACATTCTAAAGTTAAATCAGGTGCTCGTTTTCGTAAATGCAGCAATTGGCTTCTGGCAATTGTAAATGTACGGTTTCGGCTGGAATGGAAAGATCACGCTTCATTTTAACTTTTACACTCAATCCGGAAAAATTCGCCGTCACCAGCTTATGATTACCTAAATCCTCAACTCTTTGCACTTGTGCCGCGATTGTGTTCTCTGCACTCGCTTCAAGTATTTTTATGTATTCTGATCGGATACCCAATTTTAGGTTTTCACTATCAACGGACGATAAGTCAGTCAGCGTTTTAATCACCGCACTTCCTAAGGACATAGAATACTTATCTGCGACACTGCACTTGAAAAAATTCATAGCCGGAGCGCCGATAAAATATCCGACAAAAGTCGTTTTGGGGCGTTCAAAAAGCTCAGATGGTGAGCCCACTTGAACAATATTGCCCGCGTCCATCACAATTATATTCTCAGCGAAGGTCATCGCTTCATTTTGATCGTGCGTCACATAAATCAACGTTGAGCGATATTTTTGGTTAATTTCCTTCAACTGCCGGCGTAGGCGGAATTTGAGATCGGGATCGATCACTGTAAGCGGTTCGTCCATCAAGACAGCCGCCACATCATCACGCACTAGGCCACGCCCCAAGGATATAAGCTGTTTTTGATCTGCTGTTAGTCTGCTAGCCGATTTTTTCAGCAAGCTCTGTAAACTTAATGCGTCGGCAACTTCCTGCACTTTGGCAGCAATCGCAGGCTTCTCATAATTGCGGCAGACTAATGGAAAAGCCAAGTTCTGCTCAACTGTCATAGTCCCGTAAATCACTGGAAATTGAAACACCTGCGCTATGTTGCGCTCGGACGTGGATGCCCTAGTCACATTGGTGCCATCAAAAAGAAGCTGCCCCTCCGATGGTTGCACAATACCTGACATAATGTTCAACATGGTTGTTTTCCCGCAACCCGATGGACCTAAAATTGCGTACCGACCTCCATCAACCCACGTCATATTGAACGGGTTCAAAGCGTATGTTTTATCCGGCGCCTCTGGATTATAGGAATGCGCAATATTCTGTAGTTCTATTTCAGCCATTACTTCATTCCGCCATAGGGTGAGGACTTTAATCTTCCATCATTCGCAAAAGAATAAAGATGCGTTGTGTCAAATTTCGCTGTAACGGTTTCTCCAGTGTTAAAATTTTGAACTGAATCCAGTAACCCGACCACATGGATATGCTCATGCTTCAAATGCAGAAAGGTTTCAGATCCACTGATTTCAGAGAGTTCAACGGTGAAGGGAAAACCCGACGCATCCAAAGTGATCTCTGCTGCCCTGAGACCAAAGGTATAATTACCATATGGAAGCGTTCGACAATGTTGAGGCAAATCAAGTTGAATTTGCGAACTTAAAATGATCTTGCCCTCTGCGACAGTGCCTTCAAACAGGTTCATTGCCGGATCATTAGTGATTTGCGACACCTTGGTGGTGCTAGGGTTCTCATAAACTTCTTTGGCACTTGCCTGCTGCAATATCCGCCCCTCATCCATCACCAAGATCTGCCCACCTAACTGCATCGCTTCCACAGGGTCGGTGGAGGAATAAATCAGAATGGAATTTTCCGAGGCTTTCGCACTGAAGATATTTTTAAATTCTTCTCGCAACTGCTCGCGTAATTTATAATCTAGATTAACTAAAGGTTCATCCAGCAAAACAATATTGGCCTCTTTAACCAGCGAGCGCGCCAAGGCAACTCGCTGCTGCTGGCCACCTGAAAGAGCTTGAATTTTACGGTTTTCAAAGCCACCCAATCCTACTTGAGACAACGCTTTCATCGCTCGAGTTCGAATTTCCGACCGTGCCATCCCACGTTGTTTTAGCGGAAAGGCTACATTTTCATAAACATTCAAGTGTGGGTAATTAATGAACTGCTGATATACCATCGCCACTTCGCGCTTCCACACAGGAATGCTGCCAAAGTCGCGGCCATCTAAAGTTAAGTCACCGCTGTCAGGTCCGATTAACCCCGCTATAGTTTTTAGCAACGTAGTTTTACCAGCCAAAGTTCGTCCTATAATCGTATAGATTTCACCTTTTGACATTTCAAAACAAACGTCATTCAAATGATATTCAGCGTCTGACCGCAGACACAGGCTTTGGGCAACAAGTGACATTTATTTTAACGCTCCAGATAGATTACCTTTTGACAGATATCGCTCGACGACGAATGCGACCACGACAAGGGGCGCGACACTGACCAGAGCGGCCGCAGAGAGGCTCCACCATGGTGTTATCGACGAATTCAGAGCCACGATCGCAACTGGCAAAAGTTGCACTTCGGTAAAGGTCAAAATGAAGGCAAAGAAAAAATCGGTCCAGCCAAAGATCATACAAAACATTCCCGCCACGATGATGCCAGGGATCGAATTTGGCAGCACAACTTTGTAAAAAGCTTGATACGGATTGCACCCATCAATCAATGCAGTCTCATCAATCTCGCGTGGTACCTTGTTGAAAAAATCAACCATAATCCACACTGCGATGGGCATTAGCAAGACGATGTACACTAGGATTAGACCAAACAAAGTGTCTAATAAATTTAACTTTCCAAGCATGATAAAAAATGGAATTGATAAGACGACCGGTGGCATGATCCGTTGAGAGATAAAGAAAAAAGTGATATCACTATTGCGGATAAATCCGGCTTTGAAAGTGAACCGCGATAAGGCGTAGGCTGCTAGTGTACCTAGACAGATACTGATCAAACTACCGGCGCAGGTCACAAATATGCTATTAAAAAAAGGTTCGACGATATCGACGCCACCTTTTGCCGGCGATTTCCAAAGCGCACGCCAACCCTCCAGTGTTGGTTCAAAATCTACCCATGGAATGTAAGTTGCACCATTCGTTACCGACTGGAAGTCTTTAAAAGAGGTCGAAATGGCCCACAAGAACGGCGCAATCACAAATATCGACCACAGCGTAACGGCAAGGTATTTTAAGGTGGTATACAATAAACCCATAGTTAGTTCCCCCGCACCATCAGTTTTACCAAGATTTTTGCGATTACAGTTAGGCTGATGATCATGATAATCAGATAAGTGAAGGACAGCGCAGCAGAATACCCAAATTGGAATTCACGAAGACCTTTGATGAAGATGTAAAAGCTGGACGTCTCTGTCGCTGTGCCCGGTCCGCCCGACGTTAAGACGTAAACTGTATCCATAATTTTGGAGGCCTCAATAAGCCTAATTATGATCGCCCCAATTGAGATAGGTGCCATCAATGGGAAAGTCACGTAAACAAACGTCCGGATGGGTCCTGCGCCATCAATCGAGGCAGCTAAAAAGGGCTCTTTCGGCAAGGACAAAAGACCCGCCAACAGGAGCAAAAACATAAACGGCGTCCATTGCCAAACCTCCACCAAAATTACCGTGAACTTGGCAAGTACTTCGCTACTCAGCCACAGTGGTGTCATGCCAAATAGGCTAAAAAAATCATTCACTGGCCCCAGAGACTCGTGGAAAAACGTACGCCAGATCACCGTCATAATCACTGGAGTTGTCATCATCGGAATCAAGAACAGAACTCGAAAAAAACGTTGAAAGACGATGTCTTTCCAAACCATGAGCGCTAAAGAAAACCCAATGACATACTGCAAAAATACTGTTGTCAATGACAACAGGCTGAGGCGGCCAAATGCTTCCCAAAAACGTGCATCGTCCGTAAACAAGCGAACATAATTTTCCAAACCAATAAAATCGAGAGCAGGGTAAAAACTATCCCAACTCGAAAGGCTTAAGCGTACCGTGAATCCAATTGGGAATATCAAAATGCCCAGAAGAACCAAAAGCCCGGGCAGCAAAAAGAGATATTTATGTCTGAAATTCATTGGCCATTGCCTTGTTTTGTAAGGAGCGCCCACCACGAGGGGCGCTCCAATAGATTCACGCTACCGTATGCCTCACTCTGCGTCTTCCAGAGCAACACCAATAGCATATGCTTCACGGATTGTGTCGGCACCGATGCGTTTCACAATTTTCTCCCACTCAGCAGCGACTTCATCTAGGGCCTCTTGCGGTGACAATTGACCGGCCAGAGCCTTCGATGTGCCTGTTGCAATGGCGCTGTTGAATTGGAAGACACCTGGCACGCGCAATGGGAATACCCGGTTAGTACTTCCTTCTTCCATCTCCATCAGAGTATCTGCGTATTGCTTTGCGATTTCAAGATCCCAACCTTGACGCTCAACGTAGATTTCAGGCACGAAATCGGATTTTTTGAACGGATTAACACCGAAGCGACCAATAGCGATGTCAGCTTGGTGGTTGGCATCATTGGCAAAGAAGCATAAATAATCAAAGGCCATGTCGTGGTTTTTACTTTTCTTTGCAACCGCAGCAGTCCAACCCCATACAATGTAAGGCGCTTGATTGTAGGTATCTTCCCAAGCTCCGCTGTCGCGGTTCCACACAGTGTCAGAACCTGGCAACGGCGCTGCGCCAACTTTGTTTTTGATTGGGCTGTCATCCTGCATCGCTGCAACAAAGGCATCATCCCATGAAAAACTGAACAAAGTTTGTCCACCTCCAAATGAGTTGATTTCATCACCCAAACCAAAGTTGATGCCCCCTGGTGGTATATATTTTGTTGCCTCAACCCAATCAGTTAACGCCGCAACGAAACCTGGTCCATTTATCAAAGGCTCCATGGTTTCCAGATCGAAGAAGAAACCACCTTTGACGCGTGGATTTTTTGAATAGGCCACGGAACGGCTAAAAAATGCCGCAAACATTAGGTCGTCTTTCTTCATAACTTCGGCAGAACCATATTCCAGTTCGCCGTCGTTATCCCAATCCCAACCATTAAAGAACGCGGCCATCTCGCCATATTCTTTCCAGGTTTGCGGTACCCGTAATTCGTTGCCAGTTTCAGCTTTATATTTCGCCTGATACTCGGGGTTATCAATCACATCTCTACGATACTTTAGATAATGACGATCTCCATCAATTGGAAACTGGATCATCTCTCCGTCCCAAGAATTCACATCAATATGACTTTGTGTAACGTCTTGCATCTGCGCCATGTTCACATATTTCGCCGGCACTGGCTGCAAATATTGCTTCCAGTCTCGGATGAAGTTCGAGAAACCAAACACGATATCATAGGGTGACTGGCCAGCTTGGAATGGTACCATCGCTTTTGAGTACAAATCACCCGCCGGTGTATGAATCACGTTCACTTCCGCACCGGTTAGCGCACTGAACTGCTCCGCGTGAAGCGCGGTTGGCTCGCCCATGACCGGCACAGCATGTGTGTTGATTGTCAGCTTTTGACCACTGTAATCCTTTTGGGACATTGCTTCATAAGAGCACTCGCCAGCAATGTCTCCTGTGTTTTTAATGTGTGGAAATTGGTCGCTCCACTTATCCGCCTGAGCCATGCCGGCCAGCAAGGCTGCACCCACTGCCAATAGGCTTATACCAGTTTTGTTTCGCATTATAGTTCCTCCCATTTGGTTTAGTTCAAGATTCAAGGTACAAGGACCGCGCGTCCTTTGACCTTGCCGTTGTTCAAATCCTGCAGAGCTGTGTTTGCATCATTTAAGCTGTATTCCTGTGTTGCTAAATTTACTTGGCCCTTGTCAGCCAACGACATAAGCTCAGTCAACTCGGCCCAAGTTCCAACCAAATTGCCAATGATGTTCTTTTCAGTTGTGATCATCTCAAACGCGCTGACGTTAATGTCCTCGCCGTAACCGACAACATAATAACTGCCCATGTCCCGAGTCATTGCCAGACCTTTGGCTGTTGTTCCACGCTCAGCCACAAAGTCCAATACGGCTTCGGCACCCTTTCCTTTTGTGAGTTCAAGCACCTTTTCAACTTCGTTGCCATCGGCCTTAACGAGCGCATCTGCTCCACAGCTTTCCGCCAGAGATAATGCCATATCGGACGGATCTACGACAATTATGTCTGCTGCGCACATTGCGCGTAAAACTTGAATGCCAATATGACCGAGACCGCCTGAACCAATCACCACGCATTTTTCGCCTGGCAACAAATGCCGTGACGCTTTCTTCGCCGCCCGATATGCGGTTAGTCCTGCGTCGGAATATGCCGCAACTTCTTTGGGCACCAAAGTCTGGGGCAGTTTCACTATATTACGCACAGACGTTTTCAAAGCCTCGGCATAGCCACCATCGCAATCAACACCGGGAAAAGAGCCGTTTTCGCCGTGCATGTCATGTCCGCGGCGACAGGCAAGACAAGTACCACCTGTAATTTTTGGGTGCACGATTACCGGGTCGCCTTTTTTCAGGCCTTCCACTTCACTGCCAACATCCTCGATCCATCCAGCGTTTTCATGACCCATGATCAGCGGCAAAAGCTTCCTGTTGGGGTCGGTTGCCTCACGCCAAACCCCTTCAATGATGTGAAGGTCCGTACGACAAACGCCGGCCCCACCTATTCGAACGATCACGTCACTAGCCTTCTCAATCTGAGGATCCGCAACATTTTCCAGATCGACCCATGACGGAGCTGTCAGGTGATCGTCGTACTTTTTGAGCACTTGAGCTTTCATTTTTCGCCTTTCATTCCCTGAATTACTTGAGTTATTATTTAATTTCCCCGCGGAACAACTCTTATAAGTGACCAGAACTGTGCAGACTTGCCTAAATTATGTTCACTTTTTGAACATTTGCCCAATTTGCGATTTTACCTAAACTTGATTATCTTCTCCGCCTGGGGAGCAAGATATGAGCCGATTAGGCACTCGTTTTAACGATGAAGCCCTGGTGCAAACGGCGCTGGGCACGGAAATTAAAATCTCGCAAGCATCGCTGGCAGCTAGCTGGCGTCGCAGTTCTTCTTTTGGGCTAGATCCCAATGGCAGACCCGTCGATGCAGTGCTGTCCGAAGTAGATTTACATCAAGCCAAACAAAAAAACGAAGATATCAAGCAGTTTGTAAAACCTGAATTGGAGTTATTATACAACCAAATTGCCGGAACCAACTTTATGGTAGCATATGCTGATAACACCGGTGTGGTGTTAAATGCGCTGCGGGATAAAGAGTTCAAAAATAGTGATGCGGGTAGGGCCGTCATACCGGGTTCAATCTGGACAGAGGAATATCGGGGCACCAATGCCTTGGGGCTTTGCCTCCAAACAGGAACGTCACAGATTGTTGCGGGACGGGACCATTTTTTTCGCAAATTGGGTGACCTGTCGTGCTTCGCCGCGCCAATCTATGGGCCAAATGACGAAATTGTTGGCATGATTGATGCCACATCAGATGCATCCCTGCGCCAAAACCATACTTTGGCTTTGGTTAAATTGGCTTGTAAAAATGTCGAAAACCGATTGTTCATTGACGCATTTAGAAACTCTTCAATCATCAGTTTCCACGCGCGGCACGAATACCTTTCGACAACCAGCGCCGCACTTCTCGCTGTTGATGAACATGGGTTTATTGAAGGAGCCAACGCGAACGCGAAATCTATGTTAAACGGGTTAACCCTTTCCAACAAAAGCCATTTTGGAGATGTTTTTGAAATTCCGTTTTCCAGTATAATCACGCGCCTTTCATCACAAGAAATTATCAGGATTTATGATGCCATGGGTTCTGCCGTTTTCATGGCGCTACAAGAACCCGCTAGCAAACGTATTGTTGAACTAGATGCACGTAGAGGCGTGAGGGGGTTTTCGAAAAAATTAGGGCCACAGAGCGCTAATAACTACATGGAACATGAACAAGTATCCAAACCAAAGCAGAAATATATAGCCGATGATGCAGGCTTGAAACGCCACCTCAAGCAAGCAAACAGAGCATTACAGCTTGATCTTCCAGTATTGTTGGTAGGTAACAGAGGGACAGGTAAGAAAACAACTGCGATTGAATTGCATACCAACTTTCGCGCGAACCAGCCGTTTGTCGAAGTTAAATGTGCGCTGCTGACCGAAGAGAATTACGAGAAAATGTTGTTTGGGTCAGATGGAAAACTTTCGTATTTCCAGCACGGATTTTGTGGTTTTTCGGAAAGTATTCTCTCCAGTGCGAAAGGTGGAAGCTTATTTCTAAATGGGATAGAAGCTCTACCGCAAAGCGCTCAAACCGCCTTGGCACAAGTGCTTGAAGCGCGCCAAGAAGTGAGCATTGGAGATTATGAAAATAAAATAGCGAGTGTTTTTGTTTCAAGTCGACTTTCAATCCAAGAGCTACGGGCGCAACCCGATATCGACGCTGTCTTTTTAGAGAATATTCTTGGCGCGCAAGTTATCGTTCCTAATTTGGCGCAAAGATTAGATTTTCGTGCAGTGGCGAGCGAATTGCTACGCCAGATTTCTGATGCTCACAAATTTTCAAAGCCAGCCCTCGATGCCCTTGAAAGGCTTGACTGGCCTGGTCACATCAAACAGTTGAAAAAAACAATTCAAATTTTGGTCGCAAGTTCAGATGGACCGATCATCCGCATTGAAACCGTGCAGGGCGATCAAAACCTTTCAGGTGAAGAAATTATGCCTTGTGATCCATGCTCACAATCTCCTGTACGCAAAGAAAGTTGTATTCTTATCAAGAAAACTTGGTTGGAGTCTGGTGGAAATATAAGTCTGGTCTCGCGGCGTTTGGGGGTATCACGCACCACTATCTACAAACACATTAACAAGCCCTAAGCTAGACGGCGATAATACCAGACTAATTCGAACTCATTTAAATTTGAGCAATGAGGCTGTCGCTGTTACCAGAGACAGGGCGCAACACTCACCTAAAGCCACGTTGCAGTTGAGTTTAAAATTGAAACACCGGAATAGGATGCGCTTCATGCTGATTTGATCGTAGGCGGCCACTTAAGGAGATTCAAACTTCTATTAACTCCTCATACGCCCTTAAACTCAACATAGTTCGCTCTTGCTTTCACAAAGGAAGACCTGAGTTCTCAAATAGATTGTATCAACAGAAGTCGGTTAACTATCGATTTTCAACTCTTAGCTCGTTTGCCATAGCAAGAAAGAAACGGTACCTATGCGTTTTGTCTTCGGGTATGACACAAGAGATTGCTCCACTCGCATCAAGTCATGTATTTCTACCAACGCCAGTAGTGAGTTTCTACCAATTCCAACGGAACCTAATTATACTGCGCGTCGTTCAGCGCCCAATAGGCCTTGGTACCTTTGAGCTCATCATTCTTTTGGGCTACATCCCACGGTGTTTCGCCGTCTTCGTCTTTTGCTTTTGCATCTGCACCAGCATCCAGCAGGACTTGAATATTTGCAGAGGTGCCTAGGCTGCGTGCAGCGATATGCAGTGGTGTCGTGCCACTCTTACTCCGCGCCATGAGGTCTGCACCAGCATCAAGCAGAATTTGGATGTTTGTAGGCGTGTTGGTACGAGCAGCCCAATGTAATGGTGTCCAGCCATATTCATCCCGCGCCATGACCTTTGCACCAGCATCAAGCAGAATTTGGAGGTTCGCGGGGGCGTCGGTTCGTGCAGCCCAGTGCAGCGGTGTCCAACCATTTTGGTCCCGTGCCATGACTTTTGCACCAGCATCAAGTAGAACTTGGATCGTTGAAGTGGTGCCTCCAATCGCGGCATTATGCAATGGTGTCCAGCCATCCTCAGTTCGCGCATCAACGTCTGCTCCAGCATCTAGTAACACTTTGACGTTTACTGGGACGCCTTGGCGTACAGCGTAGTACAAGGGTGTCCAACCATGCTTATTACCCATATCGACGTCCGCTCCAGCGTCGAGTAAGGCTTGGACATTTGCGGGTTTGTCCCGGCGTACAGCGTAGTACAAGGGTGTCCAGCCATCCTCACTCTCTGCCATGAGGTCCGCGCCGGCATCAACCAATGCTTGGATATTCTCGGGGGTGCCAAATGTTGCAACTACATGCATGGGCGTAAAACCTAACACACCTCGCACATTTACGTCTGCAGCAGACTTTAACTCTGCCTGCACATCAGCGGTGGTCGCTGCTTTCCACCATCTTAAGTCACACAAGTTGCCACAATCAGCCACTGCTTGCGTAGCGAATGCCATTACCAAGGCTGCAGCTGATGTGATCTGTTTCACAATATAATCTCTGCAATTCGTTTCTTGTTTAGACTAAGGGCTCCCTCAAAAATTTAAAAGTGAGCAGCAGGATGTTTTTTGGTGCCACAAAAAAATGTGAGTTAGTCTTATCGAGGTCAGAATAGCTGCCTCTTATTCAGCGCAAAGGCCTCACCCTTTTGAACTAGGCACATTCCAGCAAGAGCGTGCCTGCGGCGGTGTTGGAGATCGGAATGTGATAGTTCCTTGTCAGTTCCGTCACATTGTCACCCAATGCGCCACGCATCATCATCCACATCAAAAATTCCGTCCCCTGTGCGCCGGCTTTTTCCACCAGCTCCATCCGGCTGATCTTGGTCAGCTCGTCTGGATTGTGAACGATCTTTTCTAGGCAATACTGATCGAATTCCTTGTTGATGAAGCCCGCGCGTTCGCCGTCCAGCTGGTGGCTCAACCCCCCAGTCCCCAGAACGACGATTTTCAAGTCTTCAGGGTTGCTCAAGAGAGCCTCACGTAGCGCGCGGCCGAAATCCAGCGCCCGCTTTAGCGTCGGGATGGGATGTTGCACAGTGTTGGCGCTGATCGGCACTGCGCGCGGCATGTCGGGATTGTTTGGTGCACCCGGCCAGAGCAGCTGCATCGGCACTACGAAACCATGATCAACAGACAATTCCTGACATGAGGTAATGTCGAACTCGTCGGCAACCATGCTTTCGATGATGTGCCAGCTCACCTCCGGCGCGCCCGGGAAAGGGTTGAGCGACGGCAAACCCCAGCCTTCGTCATCGTTGCGATATTCATGTGCCGCGCCGATTGCAAAGGTTGGCATGCGATCAAGGAAAAAACCCAACCCGTGATCGTTGTAGATATTCACCACGACATCGGGCTTGTTCTCCTTTATCCAATCATGGACCTTTGGATAGCCGTCAAAGAACGGCTTCCAATATGGATCGTCATAAAGCTCTTTTTGAATCTCATTACCAACAGCCGGGATATGTGACGTTGCGATACCACCAAGAATTCGTGCCATGCTATATCCTCCCCTCAAGCCATTGAACTCAGGAATTTCTGGAATTCATCTGTCGTTTTTCCGGTCTGCATTCCACCCAAATCCTGCACCGAAAGCTTAAAGATGCCAGCGAGTTTGGCGAGGTAATAGATGTTTCCGCCCGCCTCGATCATTGCCAGAATGTTGCGGGCACGCACTGCGTCCATTTGCTGATCGTTCAGGCCATATTTGGTCATGACGGCCTCTTCATCAGCCTTGAATGCCTCTCGCTTCTCAGCGGAATTGAAGGAATAGCACATCTTGTTAAGGGCATATCCTTTCATGGCCATCTTGCCGTCAAAGATCGTGGTGCCCGGAATATGGGTATGATGATCAAAATCAGGTTCGCCCATGTTTGCCTCCTATCACGCCCAGTACAGGCGCATTGGGTTATCAACGAGCAGCTTTTGCTGCTGGGTGGAGGTTCGCGCAATCTTCGGGATGTAATCGACCAATGTGCCGTCGTCGGGCATATGCGATTTCATGTTTGGGTGTGGCCAGTCAGTGCCCCAAAGCACCCGGTCTTCGAACCGGTCGACGATGGCCTGATAGAACGGGATGACATCTTTATAGGGCGGCCCCCAAACGGTCAAACGTTCTGGGCAAGTGACCTTGGACCACAATGTTGGCAACTCATCCATAAGGTCGATAAACCGCTGGAAGTCGGGATGGTTCACGCCTTTGGTCACATCGGGTCGGCCCATATGATCAACGACGATCGTGGTCGGGAGTTGTTTCAGGAACGGGATCAGCTCTTCCAGATCTGCCGCCTCGAAATAGACAACAATATGCCAATTCAGTTTTTCGATCTTTTCGGCAATACTCAGGAACACCTCTTTGGGTGTCGTATCCACCAAACGCTTGACGAAGTTGAACCGCACACCACGAACTCCGGCCTCGTCCATCTCGCGCAACTCGTCTACTGAGATGCTCGGCCCGACGCTGGCAATACCGCGGGCCTTGTCGCCGCCCGAGCGACATGCATCGACCATCGCATTGTTATCACGCCCGTGACAGGTGGCTTGCACGATGACATTGCGTTCAAAGCCCAGATAATCGCGCAGGGCGAAAAGCCTGTCCTTGCCCGCATTGCACGGCGTGTATTTGCGCTCCGGCGCAAAGGGAAACTCCGGATATGGCCCGAAGACATGGCAATGCGCATCGACAGCCCCCTTCGGCAGGGTAAAACCGGGCTTTTTCGGGCCAGGATGAAATTCCAGCCAATCGGGATCCATAACCTGCAGATCGGTCATCCAAATATCTCCCCATCCATCAGTTTGCGCGCGGTGCGCAAGGTAGCGGCGGAAACCACCGCGTTGTCATTGTCCAGCGTTACCACCACCGTCATCTCACCTGCGGGGTGTTCGACAGACAACGCGCGCTCGACCCCTGCGCCACGATTAGCGAGTTCAAAGGCGGTGCTGCCTTGCGTTAGGCAGGCCGTGGCCACGGAAACTGCGCCCAGCACCCCAATGTTCTTGTGGCAGCGGTGCGGAATGAAAGTTCGCGTGGCAATTGCGCCGCCCGCTCGGGGGGGCGATACCATGGTCATCTTTGGCACCGATTTATCCGACACATCGCTCAGGTTCATTAGCGGCCCGCAGGCCAGACGAATGGCTTCTAGTTTCGCGCGCAAACCGGCGTTGGTTTCTAACTCATTGGGTGTCTCATCACCCCGGATCCCCAAATCGGCTGCGCGCATCACAACGCAGGGCATGCCGTTGTCGATCATGGTCACCTCAACACCTTCAACCACATCAACCACATTGCCCGTCGGCAGAAGCGCCCCACAACTTGATCCGGCAGTGTCCTTGAATGTGATCAGGATCGGCGCGGCCTGCCCCGGTACGCCATCGATGGCGGCTGTGCCCTTATAGGTAACCTGCCCGCGAGGCGTCGCAACCCGCGCAACGGCGAGCTGCGCGGTATTTTCCATGTAGATCGTAACGTCAGTCCAATCGCTTTGCGCGGCAACCAGTCCACGCTCAATCGAAAACGGCCCGACACTGGCAAGGATATTGCCGCAGTTTTGGGCGTCCGTCACAAACGGTCGATCCACAAAAACCTGCAAAAACAGATAGTCAACATCAACACCTTCGCGTTGGGACTTCTTCACCACCGCCACTTTCGATGTTAGGGGATTGCCGCCACCCATTCCGTCAATCTGACGTTCATCCGGCGACCCCATTGCGCGCAACAGGAACGCGTCGCGGTCAGTAGGCAGGTCCTGCGCGAGGAAATACCCACCCTTAGAGGTCCCACCTCGCATCCACATGCATGGAACACCCACCATGGGCGTCTCTCCTTCTTTTCGCCAAAACTACTCCTGAGGATGCGAGGTGCCCCTCTGCCCTGTCAGATCGGTGGTAGCCGATCCAAAACCTCAGACGTATTTCAAACCCCTCTCTGCCAAGCGCGGGCGCATGTCGTAGATATCAAGACCCAGCTCCCCAGCCTCAAACCGAGCTCGTTTGGCATCCTCATTAGCCTCGCGCGCTTGCGCTTTCGCAAGCACTTCATGCGCCTCGTCGCGACGTACGCAGACCACGCCGTCGTCATCCGCCACAATGATATCGCCAGGATTGACCAACTCGCCCGCACAAACCACCGGCACGTTCACGGAGCCCAGTGTTTCTTTCACGGTGCCTTGAGCGCCAATAGCCTTTGACCAGACAGGGAAGCCCATCTCGGTCAAGTCGCGAATGTCGCGCACGCCGGCATCGATCACCAGACCCCGGCAACCACGCGCCATGGCGGAGGTTGCAAGCAGGTCTCCGAAATAGCCCGCATCAGACCGGCTGATCGTGCCAAGGAGCAAGATATCGCCCGCCTGCAACTGCTCGATCGCCACGTGGATCATCCAATTGTCCATCGGCGGGGCGAGAATGGTGACGGCGGATCCCGCCACCCGCGCACCGGTATAGATCGGTCGCATGTAGGAACTCAACAGCCCCTTGCGGCCCTGCGCCTCGTGGACCGTGGCCACCCCACAGGCCCCAAGTTCATCGACTATGGTTTGATCAGCCCGTTCGATGTTTTGGACCACGACGCCAGTTTGTCCAGGTTGATATGTCATCAGCTCAACTCGTCTACGGTGCGTGGGAAGACGGACTGGAACCCTTCAGCATATTTGCAATCACGCCCGCCGGCCATGCCACCGGAATTGCGCTTGAAGTGGTTCGCGCGCTGTTGTGCGACGCGGGTGTAGAAATCCCAAAGGTGGATCTGGCCTTCGTTGCATTCCATGGCTTTGCGCTTTTTTTCCCACACCGGCGTGATGTCGAGAAACACATCCGGCTTCCACTGCATCTGTTCGGTCTGATGCGGTTCAAACAGATAAAGCTGTGGGGCGCCTAAAACCTTTTGCTCTGGATTATGACCCCAGGCCTGCGCAATCATGCGGCAGGTCAAGGCAAAATCCGTCGTTTTCATGTGGTCGGTATTGTATGGATCCCACTTAGAGTGAGAGAACATGAAGTTAGGCTGCACCTCGCGGATGATATTGACGACCTTGTTTTCTGCCTCTTCGGTGAAGCGCAGCGGATAGTCGCCCATATCGAGGAACTGGATGTCATGCACATCAAGTGCGCGTGCCGCATTTTCGGCCTCATTGCGACGGAGCGCTTTCACCTCGGCCAGCGTTTTTCCTTCTTTCCACAGGCGTGCGCTCTCGCCCCGCTCACCGAAACTCAGGCAAACAACAGTGACGTTATAGCCAAGCTCCTGATGCAGAGCGATCGCCCCCCCGCAGCGCCAAACGAAGTCGGCGGCATGCGCAGAAATGACCACGGCAGATTTTCTATCAGACATAATTTTATGATCCCGAGCTTCGGCTTTTTCATAGTTTTTGTTGCTGCAAGACTAACTCTGTCACATCGCCCTTGCCTATTTCGAATGAAGGCTTGAGTATAAGTTCAAGCTATTAGGGGTATATTTTGAGCAGTAAGCCGACCGTCCGTGACCTGCCCAATTTGCGGCATATCCAGATCTTCAATCTTGCGTTGCAGAGCGGGTCGATTTCGCTGGCGGCAGATAGGATGAACCTGACGCAGCCTGCGGCGAGCCAAGGGATATCCAATCTGGAGAAAGATATGGGCGCTGCGCTTTTGGTGCGGGGTGGCAAAAGCGTTACGGCCACCGAACACGGCGAGATATTTGCACCGCGGGCCGCACGGGCGATCACCTATCTGCGTGGCGGCATACGGACCGCACTTGGCCACGCAGGCCAAGACCAAAGGCTGACCGATCAGCTCTTGCGCAATATCACCGCGACTCAGATTAGAGCCCTGATCGCCATTGGGCGGCATGGCGGCTTTACGGTCGCCGCCAAATCTCTGGCTCTAGCCCAACCCACGGTGCATCGCACGGCCAAATCGCTCGAGGCGGTTTGCAGCTTTGAAGTGTTTCGCGCCACCTACGGCAGGATTGAACTGACCGCTTCCGGTCATGCGCTCAACCAGAGCGCCAAACTCGCGCGTGCGGAATTGAGACAGGCACGTGAAGAGTTGGCCTTGTCTACTGGCAAGGGACGCAGGACCTTTGTGTTGGGCAGCCTACCGCTCGCGCAGTCTCAGATTATTCCAGAGGCAATTACGAACATGCTCCAACGCGAGAAACAGTTGCAAGTTCGGGTTATCGAGGGTCGCTACGCCGAACTTCTGCGCGGTCTTCGCGAAGGCGATATCGACTGCCTAATTGGCGCACTGCGTAATCCGGCACCGGCAAGTGACGTTAGTGAAACCGCTCTTTTCGACGATGACCTAGTAATCGTTTGCGCCGCTTCGCACCCATTGGCGCAGCAAGCATCAGTGGCGCTGGAACAGACGCTCGCCTACCCGTGGATCGCCCCGCCGATTTCTACCCCTTCCGGGCAATATCTGTTTGAGACGCTAGACATTGAAAGGCGCGCCTCGACGCCTGTACGCGTGGTGGCATCGTCGTTTGTTTTGCTGCGAGAGTTGCTTTTGGTCGGCGGGTTCCTAACCGTGATTTCCAAGGCGCAAGTGAAAAAAGAGATTGCAGAGGGATTTCTGCATGAGCTTCCCGTCCCACTCGAGGGGCAGACCCGCAGCATCGGTTTCACGATGCGGAATAAATGGCATCCCACGACCTCGCAGCAAGCATTTCTTAAGGCGCTGAAGGACGTAGCGCAAAAGGAAAATGGTCAACAATAATAGCCTTTCCTTATACTTGTCTAACAAATTACATTGGCCTCGCAGCCCCTATCAGCGCTAGTTTGTCGCCAATGACATGACTTGTCTTGTTCAGGTTGACAGGGGACGAAATGGAAAAGGAATACGAAGACATCCCAGGCACATTAGTGTTCGACGCGGATCGTAGTCGGGAAGGTTATCATCTAAATCAGTTCTGCATTTCCCTGAGGCTTCGGGTCAATCGCGACAAGTTCCACCAAGACGAAGAGGCGTATCTAAACGCCTACCCCATGTCGCCCGAACAACGCGAGGCAGTGCTCAAGCGTGAGTGGAATCGCCTTTTAGAGCTAGGTGGGAATATCTATTACACCTCCAAGCTAGCCGCGAATGATGGCATCAACTTTCAGAACCTCGCCGGCATCATGACCGGCATGGGGCGCGAAGATTACCGCAAGATGATGTTAGATGGCGGCCGGCCGATCAAGGGAAACCGCTATAAATCCGAGTGGGGAAAAGAATAATGGCACGTATCACGGCAGGCATTGGGTGTTCTCACGTCCCGGCGATTGGCGTCGCTATGGATCTTGGCAATACGCACGAGCCCTATTGGCAACCGGTTTTCGAAGGCTTCAAAAAATCGCGCGAATGGCAGAAAGAGAATAATCCAGATGTGATTTTCATGGTTTATAACGACCACTGTACGGCCTTTGACGCGTCCTGCATTCCGACCTTTGCACTGGGTTGTGCGGCTGATTTTCAGCCAGCCGACGAGGGGTTCGGCCCGCGTCCTGTTCCAGTGGTAAAAAACCACCAAAAAATGGCGAGCCATATCGCGCAGTCGTTGATCCTCGATGAGTTTGACATCACCATCATGAACGAGATGGAGGTGGACCACGGTCTGACCGTGCCTTTGTCGGTGATGTATGGCGAAATCCCTCAAGATGGAGCGTGGCCGGCCCTAGTCATACCGCTTTGCGTCAACGTTGTTCAGTACCCTGCCCCCACGGGAAACCGCTGCTACAACCTTGGCAAGGCGATCGGAAAGGCGATTAAAAGCTATGATGAGGATCTCAAAGTTCACATCTACGGCACCGGCGGCATGAGCCACCAGTTGCAGTACAAACGCGCCGGTCTGATCAACCCGGAATGGGACAAAGACTTCCTCGACCGTCTGACCTCTGACCCGGTTGGCCTCAGCCAGATGCCACATATCGAGTATTTGCGCGAGGCGGGCTCTGAAGGGGTTGAGATGGTCATGTGGCACGTCATGCGCGGCGCGCTAAACGATGACATCACCGAAGTGCGCCGTTTTTATCACGTTCCGGCGTCGAACACCGCTGTGGGCCATATAATTTTCGAAAATCACGCCTGAGAAAGGAACGCCGAATGCGTATTTGTGTAGCAGGGGCCTACGGTGCTTTTGGGATAAAGCACCTTGAGGCACTGGACGCAATCGACGAAGTCAAAGTGACGTCGATCATGGGACCGACCCGGGCAAAGATTGATGCCTTGGCCACCGAGCGCGGTATCACGCACGCCTCGACCAAACTAGCGGATTGTATTTCACGCGACGACGTGGATGCGGTGATCCTCGCCACGCCGACACAGCTTCACACCGAGCAGGCGATTGCCTGTATGCGTGCTGGCAAGCCAGTGTTCATCGAGATTCCGATTTCGGACTCGCTGGAGGACGCGCGTCGCATTTGCGAAGTGCAGAGGGAAACCGGCGTTCTAGCCATGGCCGGTCAGGTGCGCCGCTATAACCCCTCGCATCAATGGATCAACAACAAGATCCGGGCAGGAAAATTGAAAATCCAGCAGATGGATGTGCAGACCTATTTCTTTCGCCGCTCGAACATGAACGCAAAGGGTGAGCCACGCAGCTGGACGGACCATTTGTTGTGGCACCACGCCTGCCACACCGTGGACCTGTTCCAATACCAGACCGGCGAGGTCGCGACCGAAGCCTTCGGCATTCAGGGCCCGCCGCATCCAGAACTGGGAATTGCGATGGACATGACGATCGGCATGAAAGTGCCGTCAGGCGCGATCTGCACCCTGTCACTATCATTTAACAATGACGGTCCTCTAGGCACCTTCTTTCGCTACATTTGCGACCATGGCACCTATATCGCGCGCTATGACGACCTTTTTGACGGGCGTGAGAATCAGATTGACCTGTCAGATGTAGCCATCTCGAATAACGGGATCGAACTGATTGACCGGGAGTTCATCGCCGCGATCAGCGAAGGCCGCGAGCCAAACGGCTCGGTCCATGAAGTTCTGTCATCGATGGAGACGTTGGATATGATCGAGAAATCGTTCCAGAGCTAATCCGTCACGATAGGCATTATCAACGCGGCCAGATCGTACCCGGCCGTGGTATTTCCAAATCCTTACCGATCGCCCTCAAATGAGGGGCTGAATTCCTTGCAGTTTGATGCGCACGGCCGAAACAGACGAGTAGTTCGAAACACGGAACGTAAAACAGATCTTCAAAAAAGTGATCGCATCGACATCAACGGCTTTAATCCTGTCGCCGTGGTTGAGCGCTGCGAGCACGATGCCGACGACCGGTGGAGCTGGCAGACCAATGCGAAACAGTCTGAGGGAGGACAGAAAGTCTGTCCCCTTTATTCTCGGAAGTCACGTCAATCAGTAATAGCGGCGGGCCAATTCAAAATGCAGCGGCTGCGTTCTGATTTTATCATGTAAAACACGCGGTGTTTGCCTTCAGTTTGTCACTCAACCACCGTGAAAAAGGCCCTGACATTGCCCTGAAGCTCAACCTGCAATTCGTTCGCGCCCGGTCCTTCGAGTATTTTATACATCACCAGTTCTTTTGAACCTGACGGGGGCACCTGCAGGCTCATCATCGCCTTCATGACACCGGAAAGCTTGCTCGCGAAACTGCCCGAAGGGTATTTTTTGGTGTTAAGGTTGGTGAAGGTCCTTGCAATCGCAGCGGCCGTTCCAACGCCACCTGTGGTGCCGCCATCCAAAAGAAGTTGCTGGAAATCGCACCACCAGCCCGATGGGGTATTAACCAATCCTCCTTTTTCAATCCGCCCGGTTTTCCAGGTGAGTTTGACGCGGGCTTTATCCTCTTCATATTCGGCTTTGGCGGTGTTCATCATGCGTTGAAACTTAACAAATCCCTTAAAGCGGCAGAATTTGTTAACGTATTTATACGCAAGAGACGACGTTGAGGGTGGAAAATGGTCGGGCGGAAATTTCAGCCACCAGCCTTTGGATTTTACCAAAATCACACCGTCAGGTCCGAATTCCAACGTCAGATCCTCGCCTGTTGCCGGAACAATCAGTGTTTGACTGACCTGCATTTCCTTCAACTTCCATTTCTTGCCCAAACCCCCGGCAACCAAGGTTCCGTCAAGTGAGTTTTCAAGCGATATGTTGCCCATTATCAGGGCTACCTTTTGAACATCATCAAGCTGTTCGTTCTTGCAGGGACCTTCTTGTTCATTGCAAACGCGGCGAAAGGTTTTATCGGTCCAGTCCTCGTAGGTGTATGTGTCGCCGCCTTTTTTCTTTAGAAATGCATGCACGATGAAATCGGGATCATCGCCCAGATCACCGAAATGCACGTCAAACCAATCCAGTCCCGGATCGACGTTAAGCATCACATGCTGCCACGATAGCGATGGCAGGGCTATTTCAGTTTTGACCGTACCGGTTTGTGGCACTTCCAAAAGGTGCCCCGGCTCACCAAAATTCGGCGCAAGGTTTTCACCGCTTCCAAAGGTTAAGGGTGATCCGTCAACGATTATCGGATTAACCGGATCACGGTTGAACATGGCCTTGGTGAAATCCGCCCAATACTGATCCAGCCCCATGCTGCCAGCAACCGCCGCACCGTCTTTGGTTGCTGAGTACTGGCTCATGAGTTCCTGAAAGCTCTGATTATTTTGCTCCATCAGATAGTAGACAAAAAAGGCCGCATAATGCGCGGCGTTCAACAAGCCAACATTCTGGTGGCGTGCTGAATGATGGAGGTAGTTTTCAAACCTAAGCCTTTTATGCGTATTTGGGGTGTTGAAATAGTATTCCGCGACCTCTGCTGTACCTTCGACCAGCCAATAATCCTGTGGGCTGAGCGCACTATACTGAACAACACCAGAGCGGTAAGAAAGGTGATGGAAAAGCTCGTGAATGACGGTTGTTTTCAATCCTCCCAGATCCGAAACATTGTCGGGATCAATCACCAGCCGAAAGGCCCCGTGGGCTTCAACGGTCGCCAGGGGTTCGTCACCACCTAACAATATCTGTTCATGCTGTTCTTCTTTGAATGCAGCCGTATTGCCAACCAGAACCGGGACTTTTGCGGCGTCAAATCCATTGATCTGGGCAAAGAATGCGTACATTTCGGGGTAAACATCGTCGATGGTCTGCGCGACTGTAAACGCCATCGAGCCATGCAGGGGGTCATATTCAATCGTTGCGTGACCACTTTCAAGTATTTCGGCTTTTGCAACTGGTGCGCCAGAAACCAATGCGGCGGCGGTCGCAATAATTGCAAGTATCAGGTTTTTCATTCTACCGGCTTTCCATCGCGGTGATTTTCGCGCCACTCGCGTCGTTGGCAATTGAAAACACCAAAGTCGGGGCGGTGGCCCGCGCATCCTTGAAAGATACCTGCACCTGTCCGCCCGGCAAAGTTTCATATACGGCGTTTTCCGCCTTGATGCCAAAAACGGGCAGCATGGATTTTAGGGTCATCACCTTGGCCGCGGCTTTTTTACCATCGCGAGTATCTGCAAAGTAAGGATCAAGTATTGAAGGATCAGCCATCAAAGCCATGCTATCCGGCGCATCCGGCCCGATCATTGCCTTCAAAAGAGACGCCACCAAAGCTGTTCCGTTGCTGGCATCAACCGTCAGGTCAACCGCATCTGGTTCGACGGTTTCGTCGTTTTTTGTTAGCGCAGAGATCTGCCAGCCGTGACGTTTATCTTTCAGAAATGTGACCGCAAACTTGCGCTCTTCAACCATTGTGCGGCGTTTAATTTTGACGGTTATTTCTGCTGCGGGCGCATCCGGCCCCCCCGAAATGTCACCGATTTCAACAGTTTTTTCACGATCTAGCGCCAGTGTTGACCAAAGCAGCGCGCTGCCAAGGCGCGCTTTCAGGCAAATATCGGCCTCGGCCTTTTTACAATCTTTGAGCCACCGCCAGTAACCACCACCACCAAGCGTCCAGTTGCGACCAAGGTTTTGTCGCGTCCAGCTGTCATCATCCAGCGCGTCGCGCCGGGCCAGATGGTGCTGCATCTGCTCAACATAGGTGGTAAGCACGTCCGCAGGGCTGGCCGTCACAGGCAGCGGGCGCCGGATGCCCAGCCTCACGGCCCGCAACCGCCATTCATCCTTAACCAGAATGAAGTCCACTTCGGCGGGCCACTCAAGGTTTGGGAATTCATCATAGCTTAAGGCAATATCAACCCGCGCGGCCTCTTGCGCCAAAGCGACGTGCCCGGCGGCGCCCCGGATCGCAGAATAAAGTGCCATATGGGTCGTCACTGGCCCAATGCCGATTTTTGCCCGTGGGTTCATCCAGCGTTCGTCTTCTGCAAGCAGGGCGGTATAGCCGGGATCTGTTTCGTCTTTGCCCAAACGTGCCTGATTTTGAGCCGCGATTATCATCTCATCGACGTAATTTTGCGCGGTTGATCTTAAGGTCTCGCTTAAATCCTTAGATGCCGCTTGCGTCGCCACAAATAGCACTCCTGCAACAAAGGCTGCCTTGATCGGGCCCTTAGTCATGCGACACCACCAGATCGTAAGCCGCCGCAGTGCTGCGTAAAGTGGGGGACCGGTTTTCAAGCAAAATCCGCACCGGGCCTTTCGCCTCAACCGACACTGCCTTGTTGTTGCCGCGCCCGATGCGTTTGCCGCTTTCCTCGTCAAACACGGATATCCGGTAGCGCGGATCGCCCTTGGACAGGTTCAGCGAAACCGTGAAACCAGGCTTTCCGCCGGGATCATAACGCCAGACATCCTCTACATCCTGAAAACCGAAATGCCCCGACCCCCGGCCACTGGTTCCCAGAGTTACAAAATCATCACCGGCTTTGTCGCTGCCGGCATCACCGTCGTCATTGTCGGCAAACGGGTGAATTGAGACTTCAAACAAACTGTCAGGCGACAGAATATTATAATTATCACCAATGCCAAAAATGAACCCGCCACCCGTGGTATCCACGAATGTCGCATCAAAAGCGGTGCCGGGAATACCGTGGTCGCGGGCCGAAACGCCTTTGGTTGGTGTGCCATCGGGATGGAAGGTCTGCACCGTCATTGACGTTATGGCGTATGGGTTTTCTTTGTAGCCGTCATCCGTTGCAAAATGCTGGCGCGATTGGATAAGCGCCCGAATATTGGCGCGTTCACCTTCGCGGGTGGGGATGGCGTAATAACGGTATTCGCCTTTCTTCAAGACCTCACCGACCGTGTAAATGCCGGGAGGGAGCACAGTTGCCTCAAGTGGCGACAACCCGCCCTGAACCGGGTTTTCGCAGCTTGGCGCAATCCGTTCAGTTTTTTCAATCGCGACGTTGACAATTTCCTTAAGCTCGCGGGCCAGAGATTTGCCATCGCGCGCATTGATAAACTGTGTGCCGCCGGCATTTGCCACCGCTTCAAGTTCGGCCTTTTGCTTGGCATCCAGATCATAACCTACAACATAGGTCGTAACCTCAACCCCGGCGCTGGCCAGTGCGGCCGCCTCGGCCACGGGATCACCGCCGCAGGTTTCTTCGCCGTCTGAAATTAAAACCGTAAACCGGCGGCTTGCCTGCACCGATTGCAGGCTGGCCCCTGCATTTCTGAGCGAAGAAGCAAGAGGCGTGTAACCATAGGCCGTCAAGCGGTTGGCTGTCCTTGCTATTCTTCGGGCTTGATTCTTGCCAAAGGGCACAATTTGCGCTGTGTTCGGGCAACTGGCCAAGGCGGTTTTTTTGACACTGGTGTCAAAGCCATACGCGCTTAGGCTGGCAATGACATTGGCGTTATCAAGCCCACTAATCGCTGTGCCAAGGGCATCTTTGGCGATCTGCATTTTGGTTTTGCCACCCTGCCGACCAGCCATTGAACCGCTTGAATCAAGAATGAATGCAATGGCCACCGGATCTTCCAGCGGTGTTTCATCATTGGTTTTTTCAACCCCTTTTGAATAATCCAGCAGGTTTTGCGACAGATGGTCAAAGGCTGGACAATCTTCCACGCCGGTATTGACTTGGCTAAGTGAACTCCCAGAACCGCCACCGGGAAACAAGGGGCCACTAAAATCTATTCTGACGCTGTCCTGAGTCTCGCCCTCTTTTTGGGGCAGGTCACCAGGTGGCATATCGCCCAGCTCCATCTCGCCTTCGCCTGCACCTTCGGTCAGTTCCGCCTGCGGCGGTTCCCCGCCAAGCTCGCCACCTTTTTCCGGATAGCCTATGTGAAAAAAATTGCCCCCTGAGGAAAGTGCCAGTTCAGACAATGGATGGACCTGATTGATCGGCCCGATTGCAACCACATCTATCTGAACATCGCCACCGGTGTTTTCCGCAACCCAAAGAGGGTCGTCCTCACAGGTTGAAAGCGTGTCGCCAAAGTAAATAATCCGCCCGCCACCAATGACTTTAAGATCATCGACGGCCTGAGAAAGTGCTGCGCCTGGGCCAGCTTGATGGCCATCTGCCACCAGTTTCCCGGCAAAACGAGCCAACTGATCGACGTCGGGTGCTTCTCCAAACGAAAATTCAACTTCTGAGGTTTTGCAGTCGGGCTCAGGGTTGCCACTAGTGCCAGTTGAGGTGCGGCGAAGGGAAACATCCTCTCTTTGAGCCAATAAGTGGGCGTTGTCAGTCAGAAACTTGGCAAAAATGGAGATCTTAGGCGCCGGAAAAAGAGCCCACTCGCCCAACCGCCCTTCCTGATCGTAAATAATAATGGTTGGCGTGTTTTCGTGCAAAAAATCCCGGGCGGCGGCCGGCATCACCGAACCAAAGCAAGAAAATACAATTGTAAAACGCGTCAGCCAGCGCGTTACACAAACTCGATTAAAGGCCAACATGGGGATTAGCTTAACCATAACTCGGGTCAGTTTGCCAGAATTAATGCCTTTCACCGGTGCTGTCAGACCGATTCGAACCAGTCTCAGTTCTCCGCCAAATGCCGGAACTTATCCTGAACAAAGCAGGCGCCACTCGGCTAGAGCGGCGGTTCGGTTGAGCTTGAAAATATCTCTGCTGTAAAGGGCGCGTTCCTGATTGAAATGATTGCAGACAGAGGCATGAACCGAGGCGAATTTCTGTAAACTTCGCATGCTGCGGAACCGCTGCATGGCCCGTTCTCGTCGCCGAAACGGAAGGTGCGAATTCTCAGCTCTGTTGTTCAGCCAAGGCCGATGGTTTGACTAGGTTAGGTCGCGCTGGCTCTTATGGTGTTCCGGGACAATACACTGAGGACCGCGAAGAGCGCCATGCAAACGAAAGTGACGGCCCACAGCGGCACGCCAAAGCCACCAGTCCAATGCGCCAGCGTTCCGAGGGTTACAGGACCGAGGACACCACCGATCTCGGCGGCGGTGAAAAACATGCCTCCTGCGAGGCCAAGACGCTCGGACGGCACGCCTGGAGTTTCCATCAGGAGCATAATCGCGATCGTCATCATTGAGCCCCGCGCGAGACCCTGCAACATGAGCCCACTTGCCAAAAGCGCGGGTTGATCGCTCCGAAGCAACAAGCTCGCGACGAGCATTGCGCCGAACAGGCACGCCATAACCAGCAACCGCCGTTCCGGTGTGGCCAGCCGTGGGATAACGAGCACCCCCAAAATACCAACAGCTGGCGGCAAAGAGGCCCAATAGCCAGCTGCAACCGGAGAGAAGCCATAGCTGCGCAGAATCTCGGGCAGCCAATTGTTCAGCCCATGGTTGAGAAAGAACACGCCGACCGACATCGCAAGGATCAGGCGCACCTGCGGCACAGCGACGATCTTGGCGAAGGCGCTCAAGTTGTACTTTTTGCCGCCTGGCTGCGCGCCAATATCATCCGTGCGTTGGGCCGACACCAGCAGCCAGAGCACGCCAGTTAACAACACAAGCCCAGCATAGACCACCATCACGCCGCGCCAGCTTTGCGCGGTCAGTGGCATAATCGCGGAATTGGTGATCGCCAATGCGACCAGGCCTCCTAGGTATGGGCCAGTCACGTAAAGACCCATCGCGGTGGCCCGCGCCTTGCCGTCGTAGAGTTTCGCAATGACCACAGGCGCGCCAACCGAGATCATCGGCCCGCCCGCACCGAAGAGTGCCACCGCTAGGAACAGCTCCAGTGGTGTATCCGCCAAGGACCGGGCCATTAACGAGGTCGCCATGATCAGCGTCGAGATTGCCAGCATTCGACGGGCGCCGAGACGGTCTAGCATCATCCCGCAGGGGATCGCACACAGGATATAGGTGATCGGCCACGCACCGAGGATCAGGCCCATCATAGTATTGTTTACGTCAATATCCGCGCGAATCTCGCCCACAAGCGGTGCCATCGACGCGATGGCCACACCGAAGCTGTAATAGACGCCCCACACGCCCAAAAGCACAGGCCAGCTTGCTTTTTCAACTGCTGCAACGGAACCGGAAGGCGATGAGGTCATGGTTTAGTAGCTGCGCGGCAGTCCGAGCACATGTTGACCAAGAAAACCAAAGATCATATTCTTGGAAATCGGTGCCGTCTGATAAAGACGTGCCTCGCGCCACTTACGTTCAATCCCATATTCCCGGGCAAAGGCGAAGCCACCGTAGGTCTGCATACAAACCTCGGCGCAGGCCCATGACGCATCTGCTGCCAGCAACTTCGCCATGTTCGCCTCGGCCCCGGCCTTTTCGCCCGCATCAAACATTGCGGCGGCCTTAGTCACCATCAGTTCCGCTGCTTGCGCCTTGGCATAGACCTCTGCGAGGGGGAACTGGATGCCTTGGTTCGCGCCTATGGGGCGGCCGAATACCGAGCGTTCATTGGCATATGCGCAAGCCTTCTCGATGAAGAACTTGGCATCGCCAATGCACTCAGACGCGATCAAAATGCGCTCGGCATTCATGCTGTCTACGATGTACCGGAAGCCATTGCCTTCCTTACCCACCAACGTTTCGGCGGGGATTTCAACATTATCGAAGAAAACCTCGCAAGTGTTGTGGTTGATCATTGCATCGATCTTCGACAGCGAGAGACCATTTTTCTTGGCCTCATTCATATCAATTAAGAAGACCGACATCCCGTCAGAGCGCTTTGCGCATTGGGCCGAAGGGGTGGTCCGAGCCAAGAGCAGAATCAGATCGGATTCGAAGGCGCGCGAGGTCCAGACCTTCTGCCCGTTCACTATATAGGTTCCGCGATCTGTCTTTTCGGCCTTCGTCTTTAATTGCGTGGTGTCACTGCCTGTCGTGGGTTCCGTTACGCCGAAAGCTTGCAGTCGCAATTTGCCTGTGGCAATCTTGGGCAGGTATTTCTGCTTTTGCTCTTCGGAGCCATGCTTGAGCACGGTGCCCATCGTATACATCTGCGCATGACAGGCCGCCGCGTTGCAGCCTTTGGCGTGGATGGTTTCCAGTACCGCGCAAGCCGCGGAGATCGGCAAGCCAGACCCGCCATATTCCTCAGGGATCAGCGCGCCGAGAAAACCGCTCTCGGTCAGAGTGCTGACGAAGTCATGCGGATAGGCGTCTTCCTTGTCGAGCTTGAGCCAGTATCCATTATCGAAATCCTCACACAAACGGCCCACGGCATCGCGGATATCGGTCCACACGGGGTTGGTTGGCATGGAAATCATGTCAGGGTCGTATTGAGTCATATCGGGATCCTTCATATTACGTTGCGCGCGCGCAGATCAGCGATCTCGCCCTCCGACAGGCCAGCCTCGGACAAAACCGCGTCGGAGTGTTCGCCCGCGTCCGGGGCAGAAACATAGATCGACGCAGGGGTCCGAGACAGTTTTACAGGTTGGGCGACGAGTTTGGTCTTGCCGCGTACGGGATGGTCTATCGCCGCAGCCATGCCCAGATGCTGGACCTGCGGATCGGCGAAGACTTCGTCCATCATATAGATTGGGCCGGCGGGCACGCCCACCTCTTCGAGCGCGGTTACCCAATCGACAGTGCTGCGTTCAGCAAAGATGGGGCGCAGCATGTCCCACAACTCGGGCCGGTGTTCAAACCGCGCGGGGTTGGTCGCAAATTTCGCGTCCTCGCCACACTCTGGCTTGCCAATCAGGCCACAGAACGCCCGCCATTGCGCATCGCTGCCTACGCCGAGGTTCAGATACCCGTCTTTCGTGGCAACAACACCCATCGGTGTGACATAAGGGTGATCGTTACCTGAGCTTTGGGGCACGTCGCCTTCGACCAGATAGCGCGCGGCTTGAAAGTCCATGAGCGCTATCTGTGCTTCCAGAAGCGAGCTTTGCACCCATTGACCATGACCTGACTCAACACGTTCCTGAAGCGCCACCAGAATACCAATCGCGGCATAGAGACCAGACGAACTATCGGCCACCGCCGCACCCGCGCGCATCGGGCCTTCTTCGGGGTTGCCCGTCACGCCCATCAGACCTCCCATTCCTTGAGCAATCTGGTCAAACCCGGCGCGGCGGGCGTAGGGGCCGCCCTGCCCAAAGCCGGAAATGGAAGCGAGGATGATGCGCGGATTGACCTTGGCCAGATCGTCATAGGCGATGCCAAGGCGATCTTTCACATCCGGGCGGAAGTTTTCAACCACCACATCAGCGGTCTCGACCAGGCGCAAAAACAGCGCGCGGCCATTGGGGTCTTTCAGGTTCAGCGTCAGCGAGCGTTTGTTGCGGTGCAGGTTCAGCATGTCATAGCCATGCCGCGCACCGGACACGCCCGCCGAAGGGTCCGCGCCCGCTGGCGCTTCGATCTTGATCACATCGGCGCCAAAATCCGCCAGCACCCGGCAGCAGGTCGGGCCAGCGCGCACGCGCGTAAGGTCGAGCACTTTGAGCGACCTGAGGGCAAAGGATCGCTCGGACATCAGGCCTCTCCCATAACTTTGGCTGCCCCATCCGGATCGGCTTCGGCGTACCAGTCGCCGATCCCGCTGGAGGTCAGAAACACGGTATCGTTGCGCGCTTGCAGCAGATCGAGGGCCGCCTCGAAGTGGTGTGCGATATGCGGCACGCCGATGATATGCGGGTGCAGCGCAAGGGTCATCACGCGCGGCTGGATTTGCAATTCACGCTCGAATACCGCGAGCGTAGCTTCCACCCGCTTGAGATACTCGTCCGTAGAGCCGTTCTGGATCGCGTAGATCGGAACGTCGTTCAACTCAAACGTGTAAGGCAAGGCCATCAGCGGCCCGTGCTTGGTTTTCATCCATGTGGGCAGGTCATCGAGCGCCCAGTCATGCAGGAACTCCACGCCCTCTGCCTTGAGGAAATCGGGCGTGTGCTCGGTTTCACCGAGACCCGGTCCCAGCCATGCGCGCGGACGGTTTCCGGCCACTTTCTCAAGCCGGTCAAGGCAGCGGCGGATCACGTCGGCCTCGTCATCGGCCTGCTTGAGGGATTGCTGGAAGAACCCATGCCCAACCAATTCCCAACCGGCATCGCTCACAGCATTCATTAGTGTAGGATAAACATCCGCCACCTGCGCGTTGAGAAACGCCGAACAGGGCAACCCCTTGCGCGCCAGAATGTCGAGGATACGGGGCATGCCGCAGCGAATCCCATATTCGACCCATGAAAAGTTTGGCACATCCGGCGGGGCGGGCGTAGCCCCGTGCGGCGCGGGAATGATGCCGCGGGGCATGGGCCGCTCAATTGGCCAATATTCGATATTCATCACGATATGAACGATGAGCGGCTTGCCTCCCGGTCCGGTCAGAGGCGCACGGTCGGACGAGAGTTGAAACGGAATGCGTGGGTTTGACTGCATGGGTTCAATCCACGTGCAGACGTATATCGGACGACTTCCACGACAAGCGCACAGGCGCACCTGCCTCGGGCAGCCTGTCGTCGCTGTCGGCGATCACCCGGCTGACCATCTCGGTGCCATCCGGAAGGCGCACCAAGTGAGACGTCGTCAGGCCCAGGTACACGCTTTCGTCGAAGGAGCCCATAATCGACATCCCGTCCGCCGGAGCTTTGGTGCCGTTTATCCGGTCAAGCGCCACACATTCGGAGCGGATCGAGAGGCTGACCTCTTGGCCGTCATTGACCGCAAGACCCCGCTTGTCGACCGTGAGCTTCGAACCCGCCACTTCGATGATGGCAGACGTGCCGTTCGCCTCGGAGACCTTGCCGCGCAGCATATTGTTTTCACCGACGAAGCTCGCGGTAAACGCCTTTTCCGGTGCGCGGTAGATATCGCGCGCATTGCCACATTCCACGAGTTTTCCGTTTGCAATCAGCGCGATACGGTCCGCGACGGTCATTGCTTCTTCTTGGTTGTGGGTGACGTGGATGAAGGTAATGCCAACCTTTTCCTGAAGGTGCTTGAGTTCCAGACACATGTCCTTGCGCAGTTGCGCGTCGAGCGCTGCGAGCGGCTCATCAAGTAACAAAATATCGCGGTCGAGCACGATGGCGCGCGCCAGTTGCACCCTCTGCTGCTGCCCACCGGACAGCTCATGCGGCTTACGATGGGTGAATTGCGACAATCCCACCTGCTCCAGAGCATAATCGACCTTTTCAGCGATCTTGTCCTTCGGCAACCCAGCCACCTTCAGCCCATAGCCGACATTCTGAGTCACGTTCATGTGTGGAAAGAGCGCATAGGCCTGAAACACCATTGTCGTGGGCCGCTTGTCGGGAGGCAGGTGGCCAACGCTCTGACCATTCAGCAGGATTTCGCCTTTTGTCGGCTTGTGAAAACCACCGATGGTGCGCAGAAGCGTCGTTTTGCCACCGCCGGATGGCCCAAGAAGGACGAAGTATTCTCCGGCTGCAATAGTCACATTCACATCACGCAGGGCGACGAAATCACCGTAGTGCTTGGACAGGTTGCGGACATCGACGGCGGGGGCTTTTTTGTCGGTCATTGTTTGTGTCCCGTTGCTCATGACATGACCGGTTCGGCCTTGGCGCGGGCGACCCGCGACAAGGTCTCGGCCCGAAGCAATGTAAAGATGATGATGGAGCCAATCGCGGCGATGGCGACGAAGCTGACAAGTGCCGACATGGCATAGCTTTGCCCGGACATGCCAGTGTTGAGCATTTGGCTGATCAGAACTGTGGTGAAGGTATCGAACCCGCCCTTGAGCAGACTGGTGCGCGTATATTCGTTGAAAACGAGGATCACCGTAAACGCGCAGGCCGAAAAGATACCCGCGCGGATTTGCGGGAACTCGATATCCCAAAAGGCGCGCCATCCATTGGCCCCGCAAGCCCGTGCGGCCTCGGTCTGTTCGGGGCGATAGCGGCCCATCGTAATTAGGATGACCACGAAGGAATAGGGAATCGTGTAGATGATCAGCCCGATGGTCGCGGTCAGGAAGCTTAGCCGGAACCAACTGTCGAACAGGGATGTACCAAGCTGGTCACCCAGCCAAACAAACGTAAAATTAAGATTCTTGAAGGAAACCAGAAGCGCAGATCCAAGAATATCTGGCGGCACGAACAGCGGCGCGAGGAGCAGGAACACTGGAAACAGCTTGTTATCAGCCGCTTTGTAGTATTTCGCCGCCAACAGCGCCATGGGCACCGCGATCATCGTGACCACAACAGCCAGCATCAAGGTCCAGCGCAGCGCTCCGATCAACAACTCGTCGGAGAAGATCAGACCATAAAACTCCAGCGTAAACGCGTACTCATTCGCGCCGAACCCGTTGGCATTAAAAGAAATATACATCACGTACATAACCGGCGTCATAAGTGTGAGGACGACAAGCAACAGATACGTCCATTTCAGGCGGTGCAGCCAGATATTGTCATATTCGTTCATGGGCCCCCTCTCAGCTCAACGGCGTCAGGATTTTAGTCAGGTCAAACAAGCGGTGACCGATCCACAGAAGTGTCATCAAGGTAGCCATCATAATCGCGCTCACGGCCATAGCCAGCGGGAAATCGAGCGCGGTAATGGCCTGCGTCGCAATCAGACCCGCATTCACCGCACCTGCCCCTCCAAGGATATTTGGCAGCAAAGCAACGCCCAGTCCATTCACGAAGATAAACACGGAGCCCGCGAAAATGCCTGGCGCGGCAAGCGGCAGGATTACATCCTTGAAGCGCCGCCACGGCCCCACGCCGAGATCGTCACAGACCTCAAAGATGAACTTCGGCACGGCTTCCATTGCGAGGAACCCAGAGAACACGATGAATGGCAGGAAGGACAGAACCTCGCCGATGACGACGCCTGTATGGGTGTAGAGCAGAGCGGTGATCGGTTCGTCGATGATCCCCAAATCAAGCAGCGTAGTATTGATCAGCCCGTTGCGTTGCAGCACGGGACGCAAGGCGAAGACACGGATGATCTCGGAGACCATGAACGGCAGGATAAATAACAGCACGACCCGATGCTGTGCGACCTGCGGTATAGATTTGCGCACGAAAACCGCGATTGGAAAACCAAAGACGAAGCAGATTGCAACTGAGATCAGCGAATACTTCATCGAATTCAGAAAGTTGATCAGACGCGCGGAGAAAAAGAAGTTCTCGTAGGAGAACAACGTGAAGCCCGGCTCCATCCAGAACATAGTGCGTTCGAAGACTGAGAAGACGACCGTCATCGCCATCGGGATGGCAAAAAACAGTATCATAAAAATCAGGGGTGCGCGAAAAGCCCACGGCGCTAGCCTTTCGCGCAGCGGGGCTTTTTGCAATCCGACGGGGAAGGTGCCCCCGTCGGTCATGTTTGTCAGCTGACTGGACATCCAAGCTTAGGCTGCCTGAACCCGAGCCCACCAGTCTTGGTAGGCACGGATGTTGGTCGGGAACACGTTCTGCCAGGAGTTGCCTGCAACCGCGCGACGCGCCTGCTTGCGCTCCAGACGCTCGGACATGATCGCCTTGGTGTCTGCGTCGAACATATCAGGGTTGGCGTCGACATATTCCTGCGCGCCAGTCATTTGCGGTGTAAAGCCCAGCCCAGCCAGCGTTTGCGCGCCAAACCATGGGCTGAGGTAGACATTGGCCAGTTGATAGAAGGCCGTATCCATGCCGCGCTCCATGCCACCACGCGTCAACATTACAACATTGTTCCAGCTTTGGTGGCCTTCCTTCATTGTGCCATATCGGATGTCTTGACCGTTCTTGCGCGCCGCGAATATCTGGATGACTTCCCAGCAGGACGAGACCAGCACTTCTTCGGACGACAGCAGGTCAGCGCCGTTCTGCACGCCATCCCAGAACGTACGGAAATGGCCCTTTTTCTTAAGATCGATCAAAAATTCGCAAGTCTGGCGCACCTCGTCCTCGGTCATGTCGGACGGATTGTCGATGCTGCCCTTGCCCGATTGCTTGAGGTAAATCGCAGTGTTCGTGAGTGTAGGACCAAAGTCGTTCTGCATTGCGGCACGACCACGGAATTGGCTGTCAAACAGCGCCTCCCAAGAGGACAGCTCCTCACCGATCACGCCGTGGTTGAACGCGAGGCTGTCAGCGTTTGAGATATAGGGAACAGCGACGACTTTGCCGTCGTGGCGAATTGTGCCGGCGCTCAACCCACCTTCATTGTAGCTGGGCAAGATGTTGCCCCAATTGGGAATTTTTGAGATATCGAGCTCGACAATCGCCCCTTGCGAGGCCAGCGCATCTTCCATTCCGCCGCCATTGTCAGTCATCGCATCATAAAGCGCATTGCCGTCGCCCACGACCATTTTCTGAATGGATTCGTCTGCGCGGGCAGATTTGGCAATGGCATTGATCCCAATACCCGACTGAGCTTCCATATCAGACCAATCCTGCGCACCCACTTTAGCGATCCCAGGCGCCCAAAGTTTGAGTGCTGCTTGCTGGGCGTTGGCCAAAGTGCCCGCACCGCTCATCGCGGCGGCGGATCCCAAAAGAGCCATAATCTGGCGGCGATTAAATTCTGTCTGATTCATTTTCTTTTCTCTCCTGCTGGTTCCGCCTGACCAATGACCAACATTGCCGGCGGCGCTTCGAATTTTTCGACCCCAGCACGCGACCCCATGAGTAAAGCCAAAAAACGCCATAGCTCTGGCGCGCATGTGCTGGTGCAACTGTCCCAGATTATGTCGACAAAAATTTTTGAATGCAAATATTTTTTGTATGCAGAAATATTTTTGACTTGTTCATTTAATATCATATATTTAGGTGCCTTTGGCGTATTTACACACCAGACTTGCGGCGCAAGAAGGCTTGATTTGTCTACAAAAATAGCCAAAGTAGGACAACCTTTTTAGTTTTTTGTATGCGAAATGAGCGAATCTAAGCTGTATCCCGAATCGAAAATGATCCAACTGTGTTGCCTTCCAGTGGCGCCAGAGGTTGTTTCACACGCGCGTTTGACCTTACTGGATTGGCTGGGCTGCATCTTTGCGGCACGAAATTCGGATGTGGCCTCTGCGATGGGCCACGCACAGCACATCTCTGATCAGGACATAGTGCGCGCGGGCCTCTCTTCGGCAAAAATTGATGCGCAGTCCGCCGCCTTGCTACTCGGCACGCTGGGCAATGTTCTCGAAATGGACGACCTGCACCGAGCCTCAATCCTGCACCCGGGCGACGCCGTGGCCGCCGCGACACTCGCCGTCGGGCTTAGGCAGTCTTGCACCGGATCAGAGCTTTTGACCGCACTCACCCATGGGTACGAGGCCGCCATTAGGATTGGGCGCGTTGCGGCCTCAAGTGGCTACACCAGCTTCTATAACTCCAGCACCTGCGGCGTGTTCGGGGCCGCCATCGCCGCAGCCCACCTGCTGGGCGCAGACGAGGAAAGCCTCGCCGACGCGCTTGGTCAGGCGGGCATGATGGCCTCAGGCATCTGGCAATGTCGGTTTGAGCCCACCTTTTCAAAGCAACTCGCCACCGCCCAAGCGGCCCGGTCCGGTGTGCTCGCGGCTGACCTTGCTGTTGCGGGCTTTCCGGGCGCACGCGCTATCCTGACCGGCCCGATGGGCTTTTTCAAAAGCTACTACCCGCAGGCCGACCCCATGCAACTGACCGCCCCGGGCAATTGGGCCTTAATGGAGATGAGCTTCAAGCCTTTCCCAGCCTGCCGTCACACGCACCCGGCCATTTCAGCAGCACTTAACCTGCGCGACTTTTCGAAGGCCCCGCGCCGCATCATCGTGGAAACCTATCGCGCCGCGATCGACTTCTGCAACGCACCACACCCGACCACGCCGGAAAAAGCCCGCTTTAGCCTACAGCACGCAGTCGCCGTTGCTCTCACTAAAGGCGCCCCTGCCATTGCGGATTTCGAACCGGACGCGCTGCACGACCCTGACCTCGCCACCTTGCGCGCCCGCATGCAGCTTAAGGTCGCCCCTGATCTCGACGCCGCCTTCCCTCAAAGCTACGGCGCGCGCATCCGGATCGAAGCCGAAGACGGCACACTACACGGGACCACATGTCCAGCTGCGTGGGGCGATCCGGAAAACCCAATGCAAGAGGCGGATATCATCGCCAAATTTCGCGTCAATGCCGCCTATGGCGAATTGGGCAACCCACAGGTAGAGCGTATCCTGCAAGCCGTACTTGCCCTCCCCGAAGCCACAGATATGTCGGCGCTGCAATCGGCGTTTGACGAAGCCCTTACCCTTGTTCCGGAGTACGCCTGATGCCTTTAAAACCCCCTGTGCCCTTCCACATGCTCGACAATGACAGCGGCTGGGAGCCCGTTCCCGGCGGCGCACTAGGTGTGGAGCAAAAGATGCTGTCCGGCGCGCTCGACGAAGAGGCGAAGTTCGGCGTGCGCACGCGTTTGATCCGGTTCCAGCCCGGCACGGTCGCGCCAAATGTGTTCGTTCATGATTACTGGGAGGAGGTGTATCTGATATCCGGCAAGCTAGTGAATGGCTGCGATGCGCAGGGCGCAGGCGGCACAGAGTTTACCGCCCCAGCCTATGCTTGCCGCCCACCCGGCACGGAACACGGGCCGTTCACCTCCACCGAAGGCTGTACCTTCTTCGAAATCCAATACTACGTGGGAGACACTGATGGATCTTGATCTGACCGGCAAAACCGCGCTTATCACCGGCGGCTCCAAGGGCATCGGTAAAGCCATCGCGGCCGCCCTTCTGGCGGAAGGCATCTCGGTGACGCTGGTGTCGCGCGACACCACGCAGTTGGAAGCGACACAGGCCGCGCTGGGAACGGACCGCGTCACAATCCTGCCTGCCGACCTTGGCAGCGATGCGGGCCGTCTGGGTATGCTGAGCACCATTGAAACTCCAGACATCCTAATCAACAACGCAGGGGCGATCCGTGCAGGGCGGCTGGGCGAGATGTCGATGAACGATATTCGCGGCGATTGGGACCTGAAAGTGTTCGGCTATATTCATTTGTGCATGAAAATGTTGCCTCGAATGGCCGAGCGCGGCACCGGGACAATCCTCAATATCATCGGCATGGGCGGGCGGGCCAACCGCGCACCCTACATTTCCGGCTCCGCCGCAAATGCCGCTCTGATCGCCTTCACCCAAGCCCTCGGGGTAGAGGCACAGTCCCACGGCTTGCGTGTCTTCGGGATCAACCCGTCGCCGACACTCACTGACCGGATGACCATGTTCATGCGGCACAAAGCGCAAGAAGAACTGGGCGATGCAGACCGCTGGCGCGAGGTGATCGAACCGAACCGCTTCCCCTATGGTCGGCCCGCCATGCCCGAAGAGATCGGGGACCTCAGTTGCATGTTGGTCTCGCCCAAAGTCGGCTACCTGAATGGCACCGTGATCGACGTGGATGGTGGCGGCCAATGGAGCGACACATGACAGAGACGCAAGACTACGCAAACGGCCGTTTGCAACTCAGCCGCATAGGTGGTGTGGCCGCGATCACCTTCAACGCCCCAGACAAACATAATGCCATGAGCCTTGGCATGTGGCAGGCTTTGGGAGAAATTTGCGAGACCCTCGCCACCGATGAGAGCCTGCGCGTGCTCACTCTAACAGGGGCTGGCGACCAGGCCTTTGTGGCAGGCGCGGATATCTCGGAATTTGGCGAAATCCGCAGCGATGCGACGCGGGCGGCGACCTATGGTGCAGCGGTCGCCCATGCCGAGGACGCGCTCGAAGCTCTGCCCGTGCCCACGTTAGCGCTGATCCGGGGTTATTGCATCGGTGGTGGCCTCGGCATTGCCATGCGCTGCGATCTTAGGCTCACCCGCGACGATGCCCGCTTTGCTATCACGGCCGCCAAGCTGAGCCTCGGCTACGGCTATGACGGGATCGCCCAATTGCACCGCCGCTTGGGTCATGCCGTCACGGCCGATTTGCTCTTTTCGGGGCGCAAGCTCTCGGCAGAGGACGCGCAGGCCAAGGGCATTTGCGATTTCGTCTATCCCCGCGAGTCGTTTGAGGCGGCATGCGCGGACTATGTGAAGACTATTGCAGGCAATGCCCCACTCACGATCCGCACTGTGAAATCCGCCATGATCGAGTTGGCCAAGCCTGAGGACGCACGCGACCGCACCGCCACAGACGCCTTTGTCCGCGCCTGTTTCGACAGCGCCGATTACGCTGAGGGCCAACGCGCCTTTGCCGAAAAACGCGCGCCACGCTTCGTGGGGCTTTGAACATGACCACCCTCTCAGCAGACGCCATCGGGCGCAGCGAACACGTCACCGATACGCTCGACCTGCGCCAAGCCCGTCTGATGCAACTCACGCTCGATCGCCCTGCCACATATCAGGCGGGAGATCCCCTGCCGCCTTTCTGGCACTACCTCTATTTCAACCCTCAAATCCGCCATTCGGACCTTGGTCCGGACGGGCACGAACAATTGGGCCGTTTCATCCCCGATTTTGGCCTGCCACGCCGCATGTGGGCCGGTGGGCGCGTCAGCATTGACGCACCGCTGCGCTTGGGCGAGATAGTGGAGAAGACCTCCAAAATCCGCGCCATCGAAGAGAAAAGTGGGCGTTCCGGGCGGCTGTGTTTCGTCACGGTAGACCATGATTTCTCTGTCGGCGGCGCACATCGTTTGCGCGAGACGCAGAACATCGTCTACCGCGCGCGCGCTACCCCAGGCAGCACGCCACCGCTCGGCAAGCCTGCGCCAGAAGATGCGCACTTCACAAAAATGGTAACCCCCGATCCGGTGCTGTTGTTCCGCTATTCCGCGCTGATCTTCTACGGACACCGTATCCACTATGACGCCGATTACACCCGCAACATCGAAGGCTATCCCAACCTTGTCGTGCACGGCCCACTTATCGCGACTTTGCTGATCCAACTAGGGCTGGAGCATCTCGGCCACCGCCGCCTCACCGCATTCGATATTCGCGCCATGGCCCCGCTCTTCGCAGATACCCCCTTCACCCTTGAAGGGCGCTTAACGCCGAAAGGCGCCTCCCTCTGGGCGCGCAGGCTCAACGACACCATTGCCATGACCGTCACACTCGAAGCCACCCCATGATCATTCAGGAGACCTTCCGATGACCAACCCGCTTTACGACACCCTGATTGGCGCACGAGCGCAGAGCACCGCCCCGCTTTTATACTTGGCCGATGGAACGACCCTAAGCTATGCTGACATGGCCACGCGCGTAGCGCGGCTTTCGGGTTATCTGCGCACGATGGGTTTGGAAAAGGGCGACAGGCTCGCGATGCAGTGCCCGAAATCACCGCAGGCGCTAACGCTGTATCTCGCCTGCCTGCATTCCGGCGTGACCTTTCTGCCGCTGAACACAGGCTATACGCCCGACGAGATTGCCTATTTCGTACAGGACGCGACGCCGAAGATCCTTGTTACCGATCCTTCGTCGGCGCAGGCCCTGCGCGAGATCGCCCGAAACGCGGGCGCGACGCTGCTCTCCTTGGGGGCAGATGGAAAAGGCAGCCTGACCGACGCAGTGGGCGGCACACAACCTGCGCCCGAGCCAGTGGCGTGTAGCGAAGAGGACCTCGCGTGTTTCCTCTACACCTCGGGCACGACAGGTCGCTCAAAGGGCGCGATGCTGACGCAGGGCAACTTGCTGTCCAACGCGCTCACGCTGACCGAAACTTGGGACTTCACCCCTGAGGATGTGCTGCTCCACGCCCTGCCAATTTTCCACGCGCATGGGCTTTTCGTCGCTTGCAATGTGCTGATGAACGCAGGTGGCGCGATGATCTGGCTGCCAGGGTTTTCGGTCGACCGGGTGCTTAACGCGCTACCCCGCGCGACCGCAATGATGGGCGTGCCAACCTTCTACACCCGCCTGCTCGATGATCCCCGCTTCACCCGCGATCTCGCCGGGCACATGCGGCTCTTCACATCCGGCAGCGCACCATTGCTGGCTGAAACCCACAACCAGTTCAGCGCCCGCACCGGACAAGCGATCCTCGAACGCTACGGCATGACTGAAACCGGTATGAACACCTCGAACCCCTACCACGGCGAACGGCGCGCAGGCACCGTAGGGTTTCCCTTGTCCGGCGTTGAACTGCGTGTGATGGGACAGGACGGCCAAGAGGTAACACAGGGCGAGACGGGCATGATCGAAGTGCGCGGCCCGAACGTGTTCAAGGGTTACTGGCAAATGCCTGAGAAAACCGCCGAAGAGTTGCGCGCGGGCGGGTTCTTTATCACCGGCGATCTGGGCCGGATCGACGCCGAGGGCTATGTCACTATCGTCGGGCGCGAAAAAGACCTCATTATTTCAGGTGGGTATAATGTCTACCCCAAGGAGGTTGAGCAGTTGCTCGACGACCAGCCCAGCGTTAAGGAAAGCGCCGTCATTGGCGTGCCCCATTCCGATTTTGGCGAAGCTGTGGTGGCGGTTCTGGTGGCCGAGGGCAGCACCCTGCCCGACCTTGAGGCGATCAAGGGCAACGTGAAAGCAAAGTTGGCGAACTACAAGCGTCCCAAAGACTACATCGTGCTCGATGCGCTGCCACGCAACACAATGGGCAAGGTGCAAAAGAACGCTTTGCGCACGGACTATGCCGAACTATTCAGGACGCTGGACCGCTCCATGAGCCGCGCGGGGGAGTGAGGTTTGAGAGCTGCGCGGCTATATCAAGCAGCGCAGCCTCGGCCCTAGGCGGACCGACGATCTGAACAGAAAGCGGGCGCGCTGGACCCGCCATCGGGATTGCCAGCGCTGGCAGACCAGCGATATTAGCCAGCACAGTGAAATCCGCCTGCCCAACGGACGGCTGTGCGCCATGCGCAAAAGCTGGTTCGGAAACCGTGGGCGTCAGCAGTACGCGGTTTTTGCCGAGGACGTGGCTCAACGCGGCGCGTGCCGCATCCAACTGCATGTGCACCTCAGCCAACCGCTCCGGCGTCAGCGTCCCCCCATAGGCGATAAGTTTTTCCAGCCCCCGGCTTAGCCCAGGCTGATTGCCCAGACTGGCAACCGCCTCTGCCTCTGTCAGCAAGAAAGCATCGCCGCGCAGGGCAGGCAGATCAAGAGGACCCATCACCTCAGGCGCGTCGAACAGGCTCTGCATCTGTGTGCAGGCCGCGTCATACGCGCCCCGTATCTCAAGTGCGCAATCCGCAAGGCAAGCCTCAGGCAAGACACACCACCCTGTGATCTTCGCTACCGACGCCCCGGGTACCAGCACGTCCAGTAAGCCCTGCAGCATCTGTGGCGTTTTCGCGAAGAGCCCAAGCGCATCAAGGCTCGGCGCAAGCGGCATGACACCAGTCATATCCACCGCCTCGGGTCCCAGTTTCAGCCCGTACACGCCGCAATACGCTGCAGGAATACGCACCGAGCCCATTGTGTCGCTGCCCAAGGACGCGTCCACCGCCCCTGCTGCCACAGCCGCCGCCGAGCCGCCCGAGGAGCCACCCGCGCTGTGGCCGGGCGCGCTCGGGTTCTCGCAGCGCCCAAAATGCGGGTTGTCCGTCGCGCCACCGAGCGCGCCCTCATCCATCGCAAGGCGGCTGAGCAGCGTAGCGCCCGACGCCCGCAAGGCCGTGATCACGGGCGCGTCGTCCGCCGCGATCTCTGCCGCTCGTGCGCCAATGCCAGCGGTCCAAGCTTGCCCATCCACGCAGATATTGGATTTAACCCCAACGATCCTCCCAGCGAGCGGACCAACTTGTGGGCTTTGCGCCGTATCCACTGGGGCAGAAGTTTCAAAATCCTCGCAGAAGTGCAGCAGCTCATTAAGCGTTTCAATCTGCTCGAATACGCCGCTCACAGCACCCCCGCGGCCTCTGCGATCGCTAGTCGCACGCGCATGCCCTTGATCACCGGCGCTTCGATCAGCTTGCCGTCGATCACCACAAGCCCGTTCGGTGCAGCCTCAAACGCGGTGATGATCTCAATTGCGCGGGCGATTTCCTCCACACTTGGAGTGAAGGCAGCGTTGATCGCTGTCAGGTTGCTCGGGTGAATCGCAGCTTTTCCGCTAAAGCCATTTTCAGCAGCATTCTTCGCCGCAGCGGCAACAGCTTCGGCGTTACGGAAATCCAGTTCCGGCACGTCAAGCACATCTACACCGCCTGCGCGGGCGGCGTGCACAATCCGAGCGCGCGCCGTGCGCATCGTATCCGATCCCATCTGCGCGCCAAGCTCTGACGACAAATCGACTCCACCGAACATCACTGCAACTAGGCGTGGCGTGGCACGTACAATATCCTCTACGCGGCTCAGACCCGTGGCGGTTTCCACGAGTGCTATCAACCCCGTCGTACTGCCGATCTCATCAAGTATCGATGCAACCAACCGCAATTCCATCGCGCTGCTGACCTTGGGCAACATGATGAATCCGGCCTGCGGCGCAGTATCCGCCAAAGTCGCCAGATCAAGCGCGCCTGCCACCGAAGCCAGCGCATTCATCCTTAGGGCGCGCGCAGGTCGATTTGGCTCATCCGTGGCCGCGGCCAAAAACGCCATCGCGCCCTGCCGCGCCGCGCATTTGTCGGCGGGCGGTACTGCGTCTTCGAGATCGAGACAGACACAATCGGCGCCTGCTTGAAGAGCCTTGTCAAAGGCCTGTGGACGGTTGGCGGGGGTAAAGAGCAAAGAGCGCAGGATTAATGTCATGCATCACTCCTGTTCAGGTTTGGATTTGGCGGTGCGCTCTGCCACTCGGGTCGCTCCCGCCAGCAGATGCGCCGACATAACGCTCGATGCCCATTTCGGCGCCCGGGCCTCTATTGCCTGGATGATCTCCTCGTGATGGTTCAAGCTGCGCAGCAGGTCCTTTTCGGAAAACATCGAATAGGTGCGCACGACCATACTCACATCCAGCGCCGTGGTCATTAGGGCTGTCAGACGTGGCGAACGCGCGGCGCCAACAATGGCACGGTGAAAGGCCTCGTTCGCCTCGGTCAGTCGTTGATAGGCCGCTTTGTCGCGCGGTGGCGTGTCTTCTTTCATTGCGTCATGGATCCGACGCAACTCCGCGATGTCTTCCTCAGTCGCGAGCCGCGCCGCGCGCTCGACCGAGTAACATTCAACCAACCGACGGATCTCGTAAATTTGTTCGACCTCATCCTGCGGGAAATGTGCCACACATGTGGTGTAGCCCTTCTGCCGATCGATGAAACCTTCAAGGGTCAGGCGCCCAATAGCTTCTCGGATGGGCGTGCGCGACAAGCCCAGGTCTTCCGACAACCGCGTTTCTGTCAGCCGCTCCCCCTCGGCGAGCTTGCCCGTCAGAATATCCTTGCGGATGATCTGATATGCTTGCTCGGTGGCGTTCATCTTTGGTGGATTGTCGCTGGGCATGGGCTCAATTTTCAGAGTGTTTAGGACAGCATTCTGCATGCAAAATTTTCATATTTCCACCAAATTCGCAAATTTTTGCCTTTTTTGCATACAATATTGCAGATTTTAGAGCGCGTTGCGATCAATCGGTCTCATAGGCAGCGGCCTTGAAGAAATTGTAGCATTCCTCGTCGGTGAAGAGATCACAAACGTGACCGACCGCGCGGCAGAGGTCGTCGTAGGTCCGTGCGGCTGCTCGCCGGGTAAGGGCCTTGAGTTTGGCGAAGGCCATTTCGATTGGACTGAGATCGGGACTGTATGGCGGCAGGAAGAGAAATCATGCCCCGAGCGCACGCATGGTTTCGGCAGCTTTCTGGCTTTTGTGCGAGGACAGGTTGTCGAGGATAATCACATCACCTGTTTGCAAGGTCGGTGCCAGTTGGGTCTCGACATAAAGCTAGAACAGCTCCCGGTTCATAGCGCCGTCAATCACCCAGGGCGGTGCTGTCAGACGAATTCGAACTAGTCTCAGTTATCCTCAGCAGACGTGAACCTATACGGGACAAAGCTGGCGCCACTCGGAGAGAGCCGCGCTTCGGTTAAGTTTGAAATTGTCTCGGTTGTGGAGGTGGCGTTCCTGATTGAAATGGTTGTGGACGGAAGAATGGACAGCGGCGAATTTCTGTAAACATCGCATTTGCCGAAACCGGAGCATGGCTCGCTCTCTTCGTCGAAACGGCAAGTGTGAATTNNCCGATAACCTTCATCGCGGCACCATAAGAGCGCAGTTTGTCTGTGACTACAATCTTCGGAGAGCCATATCGTTTCATCAGTTTTCTTAAGAATTTCAATGCTGCATTGCGATCGCGACGCTTGGTGACATAGCTTTCCAGCACTTCACCTTCGTGATCTACAGCCCGCCAGAGATAATTTTGTTCGCCATTTATTTTCACGAAAGCTTCGTCCAAATGCCACTGCCAGTTCGAATATGCGCGCATCTGATTGATCCGGTTTCTCCGGATCTCAGCGGCGAATATCGGACCAAATCTATTCCACCAGAACCGGACAGATTCATGGCTGATTTCAATACCCCTCTCATGCAATAGGTCCTCCATATTCCTGAGCGAAAGCGGAAAACGCACATACATCATCACTGCCAGTTTGATGATCTCGGAGCTCGTTTTGAAGTATTTGAATGGATCACATTTTGTCATGAGCGAACGCTAAAAGACCGCCTTGCCCGCTTCAAGCATATTTGCTCTGACAGCATCCCGCAAGCGCATCAGGTGATCAACGTGTAAATTATGATGATGACTGCCAGCCAGCACCAGCGCCAAATACCAATCGAAAGGTTTAAGTTTAGGGTCAGCCGTGCTTGCGAGATAGGTTGTTGCAGTGACGGTTTCGCCGGTTGAAGCGCAGGTGACGCGAAAACCATCATCACGGTCGTAGCCATAGCCGGCGCCTTCGGCGCGATCAAGTTGGCGCAATTCGGTTTTTTCGATCTCAAAGAGCACGCCGGGGGTGGCAAGCTCCTGAAACGTAGACTCAATCAGCGTAGCTTTACCCGAACCGTCTTTACTCGGCTTGCTGAATTCTAGCCCGAAATTCCGAGCCGTCGCCGTTCCGATGACACGCGCCGTACTGCATCGTGCCTGCAGACGTGCTGGCAGCATGTTCGATCCGTATGCGAAGTATTTTAAGCCCATCGCTCGTCTCCTTCTCATGAAGGTCTTTTTACGTCGCCGATTGCACTATCGAAAGGTTCTGTCAAAGCCTACTCCAGTAGAAGTTGAACGTCGCTCGGCAAGGGCACCCATTCTACAAGATTGTCAGGCGGAATATTGAAGCCGGCCTTCCTCAGTTCAGCAGCATGATCGGTTTGAATCCGACTGTTGCTCTTAGTGCCGTGGCTTCCTGATCCGTCAATATTTACGACGCCGTACTCTTTACCATTTCTAGCGTAAAGATGCGCATGCGTTTGACCTGCACCGTGCGTCGGCGGGGCATTGAGGGGAAGATTGTTGTCGGGGATCGCGAGCCCGAACCAGACCAAACACTTCTGCGGGCCTTGGCCCGAGCGCATGTCTGGACGGCAGATCTGCGTAGCGGCAAACCCTTGAGCGAAATAGCCGCCGCAACCAGCCATTCAGAATCCTATATTCGCACCCGGGCCCAGCTCGCATTTCTTTCACCCGCGATCAAGAAAGCGATCTTTGCAGGTCGCCAGCCATTGGACCTGACCCTGGAACGGATCGTCCGAAAACCCATCCCGCTCGATTGGGATACACAGGCCAAATTATACGGTTTTGATGCAGGTTTAGGCCATCCCTGATCCTCAATTGTACTTCCCTGTTCCTGCAAAAATCTTCCCTGTTAATTGCGAAAAAGTTCCCTGTTAATTAACGCAGGGAAATCGCTCGTAACACGTTGAAATCACATCTGTATTTACGGGGATATTTGTCAAAAAATCTCGGAATCAATGATTTTTCCCTGTTAATTCCCTGTTAGCAGGGAATTTTGGCCCTAACCGAAGCGTCTGATGCTGGCTCCGGAGACAACCCTGGGAAATCGCCCTGAACAGCGACACGACGGTCGTCTCTGTGGAAAATGTTATCGACCAACCCCCCGGAAAAACGGGAGAAAACAGGGAAACAGCGATTTTTCTGACAGAGACTGGGGTGGGTGGCGGAGACGAAGGGA
>ENA-UZWX01003760-UZWX01003760.1-metagenome-genome-assembly--contig:-Day-4---50m-contig-3760_pt1 | contig 48854 bp, 40 predicted proteins | sample MGYA00260347_ERZ794907 | MGnify/ENA metagenome assembly ERZ794907 | reverse complement strand
CTGAACCTTCTTTACTGCTGTTATTTCGCATCGCATCTAATTTTTCCAAATAATCATTATTGATATCATTGGTCACATAGTTACCATCAAATACCGAAGTATCAAAGGTACTAATTTCAGGGTTATGCGTTCGAACTGCCGACACTAAATCATCAATTGTTTGGAAAATTAATTTATCAGCGCCAATCAAACTACAAATATCATCTACATCACGGCCATAGGCAATTAACTCATTAGCGCTAGGCATATCGATACCATAAACATTAGGAAAGCGAACTTCGGGGGCTGCTGAGGCAAAATAAACTTTTTTAGCACCGGAAGCTCGAGCCATTTCAATAATTTGCTCTGAGGTCGTTCCTCGAACAACTGAATCGTCGACTAATAAGACATTCTTACCTTTAAACTCTGCGCTAATAGCATTAAGCTTTTGTCGAACAGACTTCTTACGCTGCTCCTGACCTGGCATAATGAAAGTACGACCAATATAACGGTTTTTAACAAAACCTTGACGGTATGGTATATCTAACTGCTGAGCAATTTGTAAAGCGATATCACATGATGTTTCAGGAATAGGAATAACAACATCAATATCTACACCATCCCAATCCTTGACTATTTTTTCACCTAATTTTTTCCCCATCTCTACTCGAGAGGCGTAAACCGACATTTTATCTATGGTTGAATCAGGACGAGCAAAATATACAAACTCAAAAATACAAGGATTATAGGTTGGGTTTTCTGAGCATTGTTGACTATGAATTTGACCATCCTGCGAAAAGAAAATAGATTCACCTGGCGCAACATCGCGAACGAATTCAAATGAACAGGCATCAAGAGCTACAGATTCAGAGGCAACCATATATTCCATGCCATTTTCGGTTTCGCGCTTACCAAACACTAAAGGGCGAATGCCATTTGGATCACGAAAAGCAACCATGCCATAACCAATAATTAAAGCAACCGTTGCATAAGCACCACGAACTCGCGTATGGACATTTGATACTGCAGTAAAAACATCATCAGGCGTTAATGCTGCATTCTCACTTTGCTGTAATTCATGACCTAAGATATTTAATAATAGTTCAGAGTCCGAGGTAGTATTTACATGGCGACGAGCTTCGGTGTTTAACCAAAGCTTCAACTCTTCTGCATTAGTTAAGTTACCATTATGTGCCAAAGAAATTCCATAAGGCGAGTTTGCATAAAAAGGCTGGGCTTCGGATGAACTAGATGTGCCCGCAGTAGGGTAACGCACATGTCCAATACCTATATTGCCTTGCAACCGCAACATATGGCGAGTATGAAATACGTCTTTTACCAGACCATTGCCTTTTCGTAGGCGAAACGTATTGTCATGAATAGTAACAATACCGGCTGCATCTTGTCCTCGATGCTGTAACACTGTTAATCCGTCATACAAATATTGATTAACCGGGGTTTTACCGACAATACCAACAATACCACACATGAATTTATCTCCGCTGAAACTTAGTTAATAGTATTATAATAACGCTAAGTTAGAAAACTTGATGACTGTTTAAGATACTCAAAAAACCATTCAACAACCAACCTAAATTCAGGTATAAGTTGCGAACTTTTCCACCAATCACTTGCTGCAGCACCTGTAAAAGCATCCATAAAGAATAGCACAGCACTGATAATAAGTACGCCTCGTAAAGCGCCAAATACTAATCCTAAAACACGATCTGTACCCGATAAACCAGTTTTACTCACTAACTGCCCAATAAGGTAGTTAACAAGGGCACCTAGTACTAAAGTGGCTATAAATAAAATAGTGGTTGCGGCAGCATTTCGTAAGAATTGATCAGAAATATTGGTGAGAAGATTGGCAAGGTTTGCATAGAAAGTGCTGGCAATAAAAAAGGCACTGATCCAAATAATTAAGGACACGGCTTCTTTAACAAAACCACGCACTAAGCTAATTAGTGTTGATACGCCTATTACTGCCAAAATGGCATAATCTATCCAAACCATAGTTTAAGTTTCTCATTGATTAGAGGCGCGCATTCTACCAGAATAGAACTAAAAATGCCTAAACTTTTTATATCAATTAAGTCATGCTTTATTGTTAGCTGTGAACAATTTCCTTTATCCGGAACTTTGCAAGCTAAGGCATTGAAGGATAACTTAATAATACTTCGGTTGCTCCTATACTTTTCAGTCTAAAACTAGGTGCAATAGCTGAAAAATTACAAAACAATTGCAACTTTCTAGATAATTATTTTATTTGGTTGGGTAAAAACGAGCAATTTTCCCCTGAACATTAGTGAGTTTTTTCAGCGCTGGTATTTTCTTCTCTAAAGACGACTTTATTAGCTGTGGGCCAACAAAAACTTTAGTCAAACTGCCCTGTTTAGTTTTGATCGGTTTAGTAAAAGCGCTATAGCCATTATTTTTCAGTTTAGATAATAGCTCTTCAACATTCTTTTTGTGCCTAAAGCTACCTAGTTGAATGACCCATGCTTCTTTATTCACCGCTTTAGCAGGTTGTGAGCCTAATATAGGTTTATTTATAGCAGAAGTAGCTACTGAAGATTTCTTTACCGCTTTTGGTGTTTTATTTTCTGCAATAGCTATTGGCTTAGTAGCAGGGGTCACCTTAGCTTGTTTATCTTGCTCAGGCTGTTGATTATTCACTATTTTACGGGAAGGGTTTCCTTTAGAGCTATTATCACTGCTTGTCTTAGCCAATGGCTCATCAAGCGCTTGTTCATTAACAATCTCCGCTTGCTTTTTTAGCACTAACTTATCTTCAGGAAATAGCTTCGTTGTCATTTTACCGGTGAAAGCAGGCGCTTTTGGGATCGCTTCAAAGTCAGTTTGGTTTGATTTTTTCTTGCCATCTAACACATCGGGCAAAAAGATAATAACAGCTGCGGCAACAATAATAGTACCAACAAGACGGTTTTGAAACGGTGTAGACAAACGATACTCCAGGTAACTTAAAAGCTAATTCAAACTAAATCAATAGTTTCCTAATTTCGGCAACGGTGTAAAAAGAGCCAAAAATAAGTATTAAATCTGTTTGTTTGGCTTCTTGAATAGCTATTCTAAATGCCTGAGTGATATTGTCAAAGCAATTGATAGAATTAGTAAAACCCTTTAGTATTTCTTTCATTGACTCAAGTGTTGCTGCTCTTGGCACATTCAAAGGTGCGATATACCAATCATCAATTTGTTCACTAAGAGATAACAAGGTATTACTGATATCTTTGTCTGCCAACATTGCTGTAACAGCAATTATTTTTGTATAGCCTTTTTGCTTTCTAAGCCTGTTGAGTTGATTAGCTAAATACTTACCAGCATGGGGATTATGGCCAACATCCAGCATAACGTCACAGTGATGACTAAACATTTCTGTTCTACCTGCGACCTTAGTTTGCTCAATAAGTTTGTTCACTTTACCAGTAGTTAAGTGAAGGCCCAATTGCTTTAATACCATTAGCGCTGTAGCTACATTATCACGAGGAATGTGAGTCGCTTGCAAATTATTTAGGTAAAAATTAGCTTCTTGAACATTATTTTTATCACGGCACTGCCAGTACCATAAAGTTTGTTCATTCGATGCAATAGCTTGTTCAACAACAGTAAAGTCTTGTTCTCTAACTTTCACTTTAGCTAAAGCTTGCTCTTTATCGCCTTGAGACAGTGATTGATTAACTTGTTGAGCATGGTTGAGTACTGAGTGTGGAGGGCTAAGGTCTCCAATAATAATATTTTGATTAGCACGCATAATGCCTGCTTTCTCAAAGCCTATGCTTTCGCGATCGTTACCTAAAAATGCTTGGTGATCAAGATCAACCGTGGTGATAACCGCAATATCAGCATCAATAATGTTAGTCGCATCTAAGCGGCCACCTAAACCAACTTCTAAAATAATCACATTAGGTTTTAGTTTCATTAGCACTAAAAAAGCAGCTAACGTTGTAAACTCATAGTAACTTAGTGATATTTCAGTCCTTGCCTGCTCTATCTGCTCAAAAGCATCAATGAAAGCCTGATCATCAACATCTATTTTATTTACGCGCAATCTTTCATTAAAGTGCTCTATGTGAGGTGATGAGTAAACAGCAACGGCTAAACCCGTTTTCGATGTTTGCCCATTACACGCCGTTTCATTCAGCAGAGCATTTTCTAAAAAAGCACAAGTAGTGCCTTTACCGTTGGTTCCTGCAACCGTAATCACGGTAGCAAAACTAAAATCAATAGCTAAGCGATTGGCAACCTTACCAATACGAGACAAACCAAGCTCTATTTCAGTATTATGGATGGTTTCTAAATAACAAAGCCACTCGCTAAGGTTTTTACAACCTTTTGAGTGGCTTTTAAAATGTTGTGACATTTACTGCTCTAATTTATTCAATCAGCTTGAGAAAGGACTCGTTTGCCCCATAAACTTAGCTAGCATACGCGCTAATGTTTCACGCATATTACGGCGATCCACTATCATGTCAATGGCACCTTTTTCCAACAAAAATTCACTGCGTTGGAAACCTTCTGGTAGTTTTTCACGTACCGTTTGCTCAATTACTCTTGGACCAGCAAAACCAATTAAGGCTTTAGGTTCAGCAACATTAATATCACCTAACATTGCAAGACTGGCTGAAACACCACCCATAGTAGGATCAGTTAAAACTGACACATACGGTAAGCCCTTTTCGCTCATTTTAGCCAAGGCTGCACTGGTTTTCGCCATTTGCATTAATGAAAATAACGCCTCTTGCATACGAGCGCCGCCACTGGCAGAGAAACAGATAAAAGGTAAGTTATGTTTAAGGCAGTACTCTACACCGGCAACAAAACGAGCACCTACCACTGACGCCATTGAACCTCCTAGAAAAGAAAACTCAAATGCCGCAGCAACAATAGGCATGCCATGTAACTCACCTTTCATCACGACTAAAGCGTCTTTTTCGCCCGTTTGTTTTTGTGCTGAGCTTAATCTGTCTTTATAACGCTTAGAATCTTTAAACTTGAGTACATCTTGAGCTTCAAATTCTTCACCAAGTTCAAGGCGGTTATCTTGATCGAGAAAACTATCAATACGCTTACGCGCACTAATACGCATATGATGATCACATTTTGGACAAACAGATATTTGTCTATCTAACTCTTCTTTATAAAGTACAGCATTACATGAAGAACACTTACTCCAAACACCTTCAGGAATATTGCGTTTTTGGGTAGATTTTGCTTTTGGGAGAATTTTTTCAATCCAGCTCATAATTTTATTTTTGCCTATTGCAACGAAAATAAATCAACTTTTTGCAGGTAAAATACTAACAAAACGTCAATTTTAGAAAGAATGCTAATTTAACCGTGAATTAGAACACACTTTAGCCTATGTTTTATATAAAAAACTGGTCTGTCTTGTCAATAAATTACTACTATTATGCGGTTAATTTAGAAAAAGAGGTCCAAAAGGCCTTTTTGGTAAAGCAAACTGTTCGGGGTAATCCACTTCCACAAAATACAAACCTTCTGGCGGCGCAGTAACCCCTGCTAAACAGCGGTTTTTCAGTTCAAGTACTTCTTTTATCCAGTCTATACTTTCTTGTGATTGGCCAACACGCATTAAACTACCAACAATATTACGCACCATGTGATGTAAAAAAGCGTTAGCCTTAACATCGACAACGATATATTCACCTTGTCGAGTTACTTCACAATGATGGATAGTACGAACTGGAGAATGTGATTGACAATGTACGGTACGAAACGAGGTAAAATCGTGTTTACCAACAAGGTGCTGCGCTCCTTGATGCATGAGATTTTCATCCAAAGGGTAATGGCAATGACTAATACCATGGCTTAAAATGGCTGAGCGCAACCTGTTATTATAAATAATATAACGGTATCGTCTAGCTGTTGCACTAAAGCGAGCATGAAACTCTTCACTTACGGATTTAACCCAAGTAACAGCTACATCGTTAGGTAAGTGAGTATTAACACCCAAAGTCCAAGCTACGTCTTTACGTATTTTATCGGTGTCAAAGTGGATAACTTGGTTGGTAGCATTAACGCCAGTATCTGTACGGCCAGCACAGGTAACTTCAATAGGTTCATCCGCAATTTTTGATAAAGCGCGTTCTAGCATTTGCTGCACACTAATTACACTTTTTTGCCGCTGCCAACCACAGTAATTTTTACCATCATATTCGATGCCTAAAGCATAACGCATGCAAACCTCTTAATGTGCCACTTTGTTCAAAATTAAAGTGGCGCATTATCTATTATTTTTCCTCGCTATACCACCAAAATGCCAATTACAGATTATCGAGTAAATCTTGGGCTTCAAGCTGTTGCTGGCTATTACCTTGCTTGATAATCTCTTGCAAAATTATCTGAGCATTATCTTGATCGCCAATTTCTACATAAACTTTAGCTAAATCAAGCTTGGCAGCCATACCATTTTCATCATCATCGACATCAACTTGATTGACATCCTTGGTAAACTCAGGGTACTCGTTTAAACCGACATCTATATTAGCTTCATTATATGGTTCACCAAACTCTTCTTCGTCTTGACTTGCCGATAGTAAAGAATCTACAGAGACAAAATTTTGCTCGTCTTCATTACTTTCTTCTGTATTAGGGGCATCGAAACCACTATTAGGGTCATCGAAGTCATCTAAAGAAATAGGGGAGTCAAAGTCATCACCGTCATTAAAGTCAGCTTTCTGATTAACAACACTTGATTCTTCTTCAATGTTAGCTAATAACTCATCAAACTCTAAGTTATCTAATTCTTGAATATCATTTATTTCAGTCGCTTCAGAAGCGGTATTATCGTCATCACTATCATTGAGTAAATCCGCCAATACATTTTGCTCTGAAAAGTCAGGAACTAGCTCAATTGTATGCTCTGCTGCTTTATCATTTAATAACTCAGCAAGTGTGTCTTCATCAAAAGCCCCAAGTTGTTCATCAGCTAAATCATCGCCAATATCAAGTGACTCTTCTTGAGCTGAGTTTTCTTTTGAATCTTCGCTTGCAACTTCAGCAATTAGTGCATCAAGATCTTCTACTATTATTTCATTACTACCAGTTTCTTTCTCTTCAGTGACAGCAGTATCACTCTCTGAAACATTATCGATAGTATCACTAAAATCCGTAGCTAAAAGTGGCGCTACATACTCTTCTGTTAGCTTTTCTATTTTAGCTTTATTTACATTATCTTCATCTGTAGCGGATTGCTCTGGGGCTTGTTCATTCTCCTGAACATCAGTTTCTTTTGAGTCTGTGACGTCATCAGTTGCATCATCACCTGTGCCCATTGACTCAAGTAAAGCGTCAATATCATCAGGATCGGTAATTTCTGCTTGGCCATCATCAATTTCAGCAGCGGCTTCTGTTGAAAGCTCTTCAACCTCCATAGACTCAAGTAAAGCATCAATATCATCAGGATCGGTAATTTTGGCTTGGCCTTCATCGATTTCGGCAGCGACTTCTGCTGAAGGCTCTTCAACCTCTATAGACTCAAGTAAAGCGTCAATATCATCAGGATCGGTAATTTCTGCTTGCCCTTCATCAATTTCAGCAGCGACTTCTGCTGAAGGCTCTTCAACCTCTATAGACTCAAGTAAAGCATCAATATCATCAGGATCGGTAATTTCGGCTTGGCCATCGTCAATTTCAGCAGCGGCTTGTGCTGAAGGCTCTTCAACCTCCATAGACTCAAGTAAAGCGTCAATATCATCAGGATCGGTAATTTCTATTTGCCCTTCATCTATTTCGGCAGTGGCTTCTGCTGAAGGCTCTTCAACCTCCATAGAGTCAAGTAAGGCGTCAATATCATCAGGATCGGTAACTTCTGCTTGCCCTTCATCTATTCCGGCTGAAGGCTCTTCAACCTCCATAGAGTCAAGTAAGACATCAATATCATCAGGTTCGGTAACTTCCGCTTGCCCTTCATCGATTTCAGCAGCGGCTTCAGATAAAGGTTCTTCAGATTGTTCCTCTATATCGGCTAAGACGTCATCAATATTAATTTCTTCTTCCGAAGGCTCTTCTTCAACAGCAAGTTCTTCATCAAGACTTCCTAGTAAATCATCAAGATTACTTTGATCTAGCTGGTTACCTTCAATAGCTTCATCTTCTGAGTCTTTTTTCTCTGTCGCTAACTCATCTTCAATAGCAGGAACTTCTGGTAATATATCTAAATCATCTTGTTCTAGCTCTTCACTTTCTTGCTCTTCAATACCCTCATCAAGTAAAATATCTTCTAAGTCATCAAGATCATCTAACTCATCATCGTCTTCGTTATCTAAATGAATAACATCATCTTCATTATCACCTTCAAGCAAATCGACAGATAAATCATCATCAAGCAACAATTCATCTTCTAACGACAATTCATCTTCTATCGACAATTCATCATCAAGTGATAGTTCATCACCTGTCGGCAGGTTGTCTGCTATATCAGTTTCGTTGTTCTCATCCTCTACTGCTTTTTTGGCTTTTTTTGCAGACTTTTCTTTTACTGGAGTTGGTTCACTTTTTCGGCGTTTAATAAAAAGAGCCACCACAATAAGAATCAAAATAGCAGGCAATGTTGCCATTAAAACAATAAACCATAAGCTTGAGAATATATTGTCTTTTTCTAATTCAGCTTGTTTTTTCTCTAATAGTAGCTCTTGTTCTCGTGCCTGTGCCTTGGCAAGTAACGCCTGCTGCAATTTGATCATATCATCCATTTGCAGCTTAATTTCTTTACCCTTTGCAACCTCTTTTTGCATAGTGCCTAGCTGGCTATTAAATGTCGATAATCGCTGGCGTAGTGCTTCATTCTCTTTCAATATGGCTTGCAAGCCATCAATAGAATCTAAAACATCACTTTGAATACTCTGTAACCGTTGTTGTTGCTCAGTGTCTATTTTTTGTAACTGATCGTTGATTTCCACTTTAACTGTGTCTAAATCTTTTTTATTAACAACGGGCTCTTTAGGAGTATCAACGGCTTTTTTAACAATTTTGGGTTGTTTTTTCTGCCAGCGTTTATCATCTTGATTTAATTTTTGCTGTGCCACAGCTGAGTTAACCGCCATCATTTGATTAAATGATGGGATTATTAGGTATTGACCTTCAACTAGGTGGTTAAAGTTACTTTCAACAAATGCTTGAGGATTAGCTTGGTATAATGCCTGCATCACTTGGTACACAGTTAAGCGGCTATCAGGGCTTACTGTTAGCGCTATTTTCCATAGCGTATCTCTTTTGGTGATAGGGCCATATCTATCATAAGGAAAAACATCACTACTTTTAGGGCCACGCATGCGAATGCCACGATTTTCTTCTGCTTCTATTCCCTGTGTAAAAGCAGGCAAACTAACAAAAATAGTGCTCGTTGTTAGTATGCTAAGTACAACCTGCCATAAGCACAGGCGTAATAATTGTTGCATTGAGGCTTTCCTAGTTATTATTTTTTTCAAAATTAGTTTATGTCAACATATTGACATAGTCATACACAAAAAATGAAGCAAAATTCATTCCATCAATAACAGATAAAAAGTCGCTATCTCATTAGATAGTATCAAATTCAGTCATAAATGCTTAATATTTTCTATAAATTGATGACAATATTATACTTATAGACAGAAACAAAAAAACTCGTCGTTAACATTATCTCTAATGTTAACGACGAGTTTTAACTATTCTGGAGTTTTATTAAATTAGACTAGTTGATTAGCTTAAATGCTCTTTCACCAATAACTCAGCAATTTGAATACTATTGGTTGCCGCACCCTTACGAACATTATCTGCAACAATCCACATATTTATGCCGCAATTATGGCTAATATCTTCACGAATACGACCCACATAGGTTTCGTCTTTACCACTAGCATCACCTATTTGCGTAGGGAAGTCTTCATCATTATGACAAACAACTAAGCCTGGAGACTGCGCGAGCAATTCTTTTACTTCTTCAGCAGAAATAGGCGAGTTTGTTTCAATATGCAAAGCTTCGCCATGACCAAAAAATACTGGTACACGAACTGCAGTAGGGTTAACAAGTACGTTATCATCAGCTAAAATTTTCTTAGTTTCCCACACCATTTTCATTTCTTCTTTGGTGTAACCATTTTCTAGAAACACATCAATTTGAGGAATAACATTAAAAGCAATTTGACGAGAAAAGTTTTTAGTCTCAACGGGCTTGCCACTTAATAAGTCAGCGGTTTGTTTTGCTAACTCATCCATAGCCGCTTTACCGCCACCTGAAACTGATTGGTAAGTGCTCACATTAACACGGCTAATACCAACAGCATCATAAATTGGCTTTAATGCCACCAGCATTTGAATGGTTGAGCAGTTTGGGTTAGCGATAATGTTGCGATTACGATATTCAGCTAATGCTTGTGGGTTTACTTCAGGCACCACTAATGGAATATCATCGTCGTAGCGAAACTCAGAGGTATTATCGATAACAATACAGCCAGCATCTCCCGCAATAGGGGCATATTTAGCGGATGTTGCTCCACCTGCTGAAAAGAAACCAATTTGCGCTTGGCTCCAATCAAAATTATCTGCATCAAGCACTTCAATACTTTCGCCATTAAATTCAATAAACTCACCAGCAGAGCGAGCACTTGCTAACGGGTAAAGTTTATTAATAGGAAAATCTCTTTCTGCTAAAATTTCCATGATGGTTTTGCCAACCAAACCTGTTGCGCCAAGTACGCATACATCAAATTTCTGTGCCATGATCCTCTCTCTATTAGTTGGACTTATGCTCATTGTGAGCTGATATTAAAACCTAAACGATGTGGCACATCGCTATCGGCCTTGGGTGATAAAGTAACAGTAACGGACGAAAACTCTCGACGAACTGGATAATTTTTTCTTAAGGCGTCAAAGCCTTCACTTGCTAATTGTTGTCTGAAAATTCCATCATCACGCCTGACATCATAAACTATTTTGATAAGCTTATTGACTAGACTTTGATCTATTTTTTCAGTTGTTTTTATTTCTGAAATACTTGCTTTGGGTAGCAAGTGTGATAATTGCAGTGAAGGCAACTTACCCAATTTTTGACATAATGCCTGATAAAGCATTTCAGTGCCACGAGATTTTCCTTCTAAGCTATAACCAGCAATATGTGCGGTAGCTATCTCTGTATAGTCGATTAAAAGCATTAACACCTCTGGCTCTCCTTCCCAGACATCAAGTACCACTTTTAAGCCATGGCCTGCCTGCTTCATGGCAAGTAATGCCTGATTATCAATAACTTCACCACGGCAAGCGCTTATTAAGATTTGGTTATCGCTGAGTTGGCTTAATCGCTGTTTATTTAGCAAGTGGTAAGTAGCATGCTCACCTGCAGTGGTTTTGGGTACATGCAGTGAAATCACATCACATTTAAGTACTTCGTCTAAAGAAACAAACGTTCTTTTATCACAATCAGTGGCTTGTGATTCTTGCTCCGCTAATAGGGGATCACAAATTTTATGAGTAATACCTAGAGCCGTTAACTTCTCACTTAAACGCGTTCCGGTATTGCCGCCACCCACAATACCGACACTAAGTTTAGGTAGATCCAGTAAATAACGTTCCGCTAATACCACAAGAGCACTAACCACATATTCAGCGACTGAAATAGCATTACAACCGGGAGCTGAAGAAAACGCTATATTACGTTTAGCAAGGTAATTATGATCAATATGATCCATGCCGATTGTAGCTGTGCCGACAAAGCTAAGGTTTTTATTCGCTTTTAATAAAGCTTCATTGACTTGGGTAATTGAACGCACTAACAACACATCAGCATCAACGACTTGCTGTGTCGTTAAGTCACGGCCAGAAAAAGACTGTAATATTGTGCTTGTGCCGCAAATATCACTAAAGAACTCTTTAGCAAAAGGCATGTTTTCGTCGAAAAGTATTTTCATTTAACTGAGGGAGTACTCGATAATTCAATAGCCAGATTATAGAATAATATATGCCTGAGCGGCTAGAAAAAATAAAGCCATATTAAGCAAAATGCTCAATATGGCCTTTTTCTAAATCCATCGCTGAAAACTTAAAGCTAATAACTTGTCGCTAGCTTTTATATTTTTGCATGACTAAGGTTGCATTTGTGCCACCAAAACCAAAGCTGTTTGACATCACTAAGTTAAGCTCAGTATCACGTTTTTCAGTCACAATATCTAAACCTTGCGCTTGCTCATCAAGGTTATCAACATTGATTGATGGTGCAACAAAGTTGTTTTCCATCATTAAAATAGAGTAAATAGCTTCATGAACACCTGCTGCACCTAATGCATGACCAGTCATGGCTTTGGTTGCGCTAATAGCTGGAGACTTTTCACCAAACAATTCTTGAATTGCGCCAAGCTCTTTAACATCACCAACAGGCGTTGATGTACCATGAGTATTTAAATAATCAATATCACCTTCAACACCTTGCATAGCTTGTTGCATACATCGTACTGCACCTTCGCCACTTGGTGCTACCATATCGTAACCGTCAGAGGTTGCACCATAGCCAACAATTTCAGCATAAATATGTGCGCCACGAGCAAGAGCATGCTCTAACTCTTCAACCACAACCATACCGCCGCCACCAGAAATAACAAAACCGTCACGATCAGCATCGTAAGTACGTGAAGCTTGCTCAGGCGTATCGTTACGACCTGCTGATAATGCTCCCATACCGTCAAACATCATAGCAAGTGACCAATCAACTTCTTCACCACCACCTGCAAAAACAATATCTTGTTTGCCTAGCTGTATAAGCTCCATCGCATGCCCAATACAGTGGGCACTCGTTGCACAAGCAGAGCTAATAGAGTAGTTAACACCTTTAATTTTAAATGGCGTTGCTAAACAAGCAGACACTGTGCTCGACATGGTTTTTGGCACAGCATAAGGACCAACACGACGAATACCGCGATTACGCAAAGTATCACTTGAAGAAACTATATTAGCTGATGACGCACCACCACTACCGGCAACTATACCGGTACGAAAATCAGATACTTGCTCTTCAGTAAGTTTTGAGTCTTTAATGGCTTGATCCATGGCAATGTAGGCATAACCTGCGGCATCACCCATAAAACGAAGCGCTTTACGGTCAATATGATCTTTAATATCAAGATCAGGTTTACCCCAAACATTACTTTTTAAACCTTGCTCAGCAAAGCTTTCTGAATAAGTTATGCCTGATTTGCCTGTTTCTAATGAAGCTAAAACTTCTGTTGCATTATTACCAATGCTTGAGACTATACCGATACCGGTGATCACTACACGTTTCATTTAAATAACCGTTATTTTGTTAAGAATTTTAAAAATCGAGGCATTATACAAGTATTGCCACCACTAACTGGTATTACTAGTTTGTCACTACCACTATCTAGCGATAAAATAACAACTCTCCAGCGTACACATGTACGCTATACTATGCTATTAAACCTAAAAGTTCTATGCTCTTTTGCCAATATTAAATATAATTACACTGATCTAACGCAAAAAGTAACGTAAAATATTCACTATTGATATCTGTATTACAATAAGTAGAATTTCTCTTGCCTAAACATTTAAGCAATACCGCTAATCTAAGTTTTCAACAGGATGGTTCACCCTATTCTGAGCAATTTGATGATATATATTTCGATAGCGAATCTGGCTATCAACAAAGTGAAGCGATCTTTATTTACGGTAATAATATCCTAAGCAGATTGATGTCAGCAAAAGAGGTTTTTACTATTGCTGAAACTGGGTTTGGAACGGGTTTAAATTTTCTATTAACCTTACAAGCATACCAAAAGGCTCAGCAAACTTACCATGAATACCATCACCTTGCCCAAAAGCAAAGTTTGGCGCAAAAAAAATTAGCTAAGCTTAACTTTATTAGCGTTGAAAAATTTCCTTTATCTAAAGCACAACTGACTAAGTCACTAACGGCTTTGCCACAACTTGCGCCCTTAACAGAGCTACTGTTAGCACAATATCCTGACTTTAATAACGTAACAGCTGACAACACAGCAGAAAACAAAACTGAATTTTGCGCTAGCTTTTTTGATGGACAAGTAACATTAACAGTAATTATTGATGATGCTACATTAAGCTTTTCAAAGTTAAATGCTGGTCGCTCAGGTATGGTCAATGCTTGGTATCTTGATGGTTTTTCACCGGCTAAAAACCCAGAGATGTGGAGTGAGCAGTTATTCGATCAAATTGGCCGCTTAAGTAAACCACAGGCTAGCATAGCCACATTTACCGTCGCAGGTTTTGTCAAAAGGCATTTGCAACGAATCGGATTTCGAGTGGAGAAAAAACCATACCCTGGCAATAAAAAAGCGATATTAACGGGAGTTTTTCAGCAAAACCCTAAGTCAAACAAGGGCTATCAACTTCGCCCAACAATAACTAAACCTCAACATGTCAGTATTATTGGTGGCGGCATAGCCTCAGCCTGTGCAGCTTTAGCGTTAACCAAACAAGGCATAAAAGTCACCTTATATTGTAAGGATGATTCTATTGCTCAAGGTGGCTCAAGCAATGCTATAGGAGCACTATATCCTTTATTGCATCAACAAGCAGATGACATCAGCCTGTTTTATCAACAAGCTTTTTGGCGAGCTAAAGAAGTCTATAATCAAGTCATTGATGAAGGCTTTAATTTTCCACATCAGTGGTGTGGGTTATTAGAGCTTGCTTATAAAGAGTCATTAACCAAAAGACAGCAAAAATTTACCGAGCTCAATACTTGGCCAGCAGAGTTAATCCATGGCGTTAGTGCTAAGCAAGCCAGCGAACTTGCTAAAATACAACTTAACCACGGCGGTTTATTTATGCCAAATGCTGGTTGGTTAGCACCGCAACTTGCCGTGCAGCAAATAATCAATGCCGCTAGCGCTACTGGGCGTTTAAGGGTTAAAAACAATGTTCAGGTAAACGCTATCAAACAAACGAGTAAAGACAGGCAATCAGGCTGGTCTTTAGCTACCAATAAAGGCGAATTTAACGCTAGCATTTTAATCGTCTGTGGCGGCGCCGAAATTATTGATTTAGATTTGATAAACCAACTGCCGTTTAGTTCGGTGCAAGGACAAGTCACTAGTATGAAGACAAATACAGACATTCAAGATTTATCTACTGTTATTTGTCATAAGGGCTATTTAACCCCTCGTACTAAAGCCACAGAAAATGGAGATATTCATTGTATTGGCGCAACATTTAATAAAGATAGCACCAGCACACAGGTAAGTGATAAAGATGATGACTTCAACTTAAATATGCTTTCAAAGTGTTTACCTAATTTGGCAAGCAAAGTTAGTTGGACTAAAGCGGATATTAGCAGTAGTAGAGCAAGGTTACGCTGCATGACGCCAGATCATATGCCCATGGTAGGCGCCATGCCTGATATTCAAAAACATATTGAAGCCTATCCTCATTTAGCTAAAGACAAAAATTGGAAATATAGCCAAGCGGCTCCTGTTGTTGAAAATTTATATGTCATGATGGGCTTTGGTGCTAGAGGACTATGTTCAGCGCCACTAGCTGCAGATATTCTTGCTGCTGATTTATGTAACACTCCCTACCCTGTTGATAATGATATGTTATTTAACTTAAGTCCAAATCGTTTTGTTATTCGAGATATGGTTAGGCGTAAAATATAACCTTGTGAACGAATGAATTACAACAAGTTATGGTTCTATTAACTTGTCACAACTTGCTGTAAAGCAGACCAAAAATTTTGCACTATGACATTATCTTGTGGACTAAGCTCTGTTTTAGCCTGACTTAGCTGATCATTTATCGCCACTAACAATTGAGGACAAATAGCTTGTTGTTCATCACCAAACTCAGTTGCAGATAGTGAAATAAAACCACGCAGATAACTACTGGCAAACAAGGTATCACTATCCACATCTTGCTCAAATAAGTCATCTAAATACTGATAAAGTTCAGCCACTGTGGTTATTGGTGTTGTAATTATTGGCAGCATTATTTTCCTTTTAGCTAAGAATGAACATTGTTATTTATGATGTTATTTCGGACTAGAAACTCGATAGAGCACATGATCTTTATAGCCTGTGGTAATGGGCATAAACCCAGACAATAATTGATCTAATTCATCATCGCCAGTATCGCTAATTAGTGGTCTATTTTCTAGCTCAGTCAACTTTGCTTTTGTGGCAATAATACTGATATTTTCTTTGCCGCCACTTTGGGCAATAATATAGCGGATCACACGTGGACTTAATTGTTGATTGCCTCGACCAAAAATATGTCCTTGTCCGCCAATTAAGGTTATCACTAAATGCACCATTTGCTGCGCTTGTTTAGCCTGCATCAATTGCTGCCATAATTGAGATTCGCTAACATCATCAGCAATTAGCGTTTCATCTTGAACTAAATCAACACCAAGCAAGGTGTTCGCTAAAGCTAATTCTGTCATTAAAAAGGCAGTGGTTGATCCCGAGCCAATAACAAATAAGCTATCATCATGCTCGCGCATGTTATCAATTATATCTTCGGCGATATCTTGCAACACAAGTTCATCCGATTCTTTACCACCCGATTTAACCGCTTGCACATAACGTAACTCACTCGGGATTTGCATTTCACCAAAACGTTTCGCTTTAACGATCCCTTGGCGAAATAAGGACTCATCAATATCCATTACATCGCCTTCCGTCAAGGTGACTAATTGCTTAGTGACCATCATTTCAACTATCCGACCTGCCGCTGTTGGCGTGATAGCATAGACACCTGAATGAATTTTACAACCGGCTGGGATACCTAAAACAGGTACTTGTTGACTACCATGTTTTAGCGCAAAACTTTCAACCGCTTTGGCAATATTACGTGCCGTGCCATCACCACCGGCAAACAAAATAATATCAACCTGCTGCACTAACAAAGCCTCAACCGCTAGCTCTGTATCGTTAGCTTGAGTTTGCTCACCCTTGGTCTGATAACTGAGCTCAACTTCAAAACCTAATGCTAAGGCACTTTGCTCGCCCATTTGATCATTAACGGTATAAATGATGATGTCATCTTGATAAGGTTGCAAAACAGTTAATGCCGTTTGAGCTCGAGTATTCGCCTTTGGCTCAGCACCTAAAGCAAGTGCATGTAAAGCGATATCATCGCTACCTTTTAAAGCAACACTACCACCAAGACCAGCAACAGGGTTTACCACCAGACCTAGTTTAAACATGCGTATTCTTCTTTTGGGGTAATAAAGTTTTCAACGGTTAACGGCAAGGGGGTATTATAAAATTGAGCCAAGGCTTCAATGAATTGATTTGCTCTTGAAGGAAAGCCTTGTTTTAGAAATATTTTCACTTGCTGAAAGACTTTCTTTTTAAAACCATCAGTATCCGCTTGGAAGCCATCTAAGTTATCTGAAGAGACATGAAACTTCTTATTCGCTGCCACATTAAATGCCCATTCAATTGCTTGTGGAATGACCTCAACTTGCTCAAATTTTCTCTGCTGCTGCTCATTTCTGCCATCGGGAATATACCAATAACCAAAATCTTCCAATAAGCGCCTTGCATCCCCTGCTTGGCACCAGTGAGCAATTTCATGGAAAGCACTGGCATAGTAGCCTCGGGCAAAAATGACTTGATGATAACCACAATGTTCGCTTGCAGGTAAATATAATGGTTCATCACCTCCTTTAATCAACCGAGTGTTGTACTGGTTAAAAAAAGTGTCATGAAAAAGTTGAATAAGATCTTGATACTGATGACGCATAGCTAATGAAGGTAAATAAAATTTTCGCTATTGTAACGAAAAAAGGTGCCTATTTCATCCAACGATAGTCAAATAATAGCACACCTTTGTCATTATGATTAACAAGATTAATTAAGTTTTTTGACCGCACTTTTAATGACAAAATAGCCTAATAGCCCGGAGATTAATGAGCCAATAACAATGCCTAATCTATCTTGAAAAATAGGACTATTAGCACTTTGCTCAAAAGCCAATGAACCAATAAATAAACTCATGGTAAAGCCAACACCAGATAACAAAGCGACGCCATATAGTAATGTCCAATTAACATTCTCTGGCAATTTAGCAAAGCCGAGTTTAATAGCGACAAAACAAAAGCCAAACACACCTAATTGCTTACCTAAGAACAAGCCTAAAATAATACCCAACGGCACAGGCGACATAATTTGCTCAACACCAACATCCACGAAACTGATACCAGCATTGGCGAAAGCGAAAATAGGCAACACGATAAAAGCAACCGTTGAATGTAAGTTATGCTCTAGCGATTTTAATGGCGATAGCTCATCTCCCTTGCCTTCCATAGGGATAAAAAAGGCTAAGATCACACCAGCTAATGTAGCATGTACACCTGACTTTAATACAGCCACCCACAATACCAAACCAATAAAAATATAAGGAGAAGTGGTAGTAACATTTTGCCTATTGAGGATAAATAATATTGATAACATACTACCAGCAACAACAAGCGATAGCATAGACAACTGCTCAGTGTAAAATAGTGCAATGATAATAATTGCCCCTAAATCATCAAAGATAGCTAAGGAGGTTAAAAATACTTTTAGTTGCAGCGGCACTTTTGAGCCAATGATAGCTAAAATACCCAAAGCAAAAGCAATATCTGTTGCTGTAGGTATCGCCCAACCATATAGGGCGCTCGGGTTGTTATAGTTTAAAGCCGCATAAATAGCAGCTGGCATTAACATACCACCAACAGCGCCAATTGCCGGTAGGGCTACTTGTCCTGGTTTTGATAAATCCCCATCTAAGAACTCTCGTTTTAACTCAAGACCAACCAAGAAGAAAAATAGTGCCATCAAGCCATCATTTATCCACAATAATAAAGGCTTCGCTATTTCAAAGCTTCCTACTGCGATCACAACCGGTACATCAAGTAATAAGTTATACCAACTAACCCAAGAAGTATTGGCAAATATCATCGCCAATACCGCAGCAAACATTAAGATATTGCCACTGGCTGACTCCTTTTTTAAAAATATTTCAATGGTGGTAATCGCCATTTTTTTCCTTATTTATTTAAATAATCCAGAATAACGGACATAATATGTCATTCATAATAATCAAGGCAACTGATTTATTGCCATTGAAAGTAATTTAAAAAGTTCGTCATGAAAAATCGCTAAAAATTCGGTTATATCGAATTTAAACGAAATAAATACAATTATTATTGATATAGACTAGCCTAAACAGATTGATAACGTGTAGTATCGGTGCAAGGAAATTGTAATTAATTTAATAGGCAAACAATGAAAAAGCTCGATAATATTGATCTTCGTATTTTGACACTTTTATATAATGATGCAGATATTACCAATAAAGAATTAGCAGCTAAAATAGGTATTGCTCCTTCCACTTGTTTAGAGCGTGTAAAACGTTTAAAACAAAACAGAGTCATCAAAGGCGCTCATATTGATGTTAATTTAAATACCATTGGCGGCAATATTGAAGCCATTGCCGCTATTCGATTACAACCATACTCCGAGCAAATTGTTAATACATTTCGTGATGACTTATTGCAATACCCTGAGATACTAAATCTTTATCATATGGGTGGCAGTTATGATTACTACATTCATATGTCGGTGCAAGATAGTGAACACTTACGTCAGTTCGTTTTTAAAAATATAACCTCTCGTGATGAAGTAACTACCGTCGAAACATCCCTTGTTTTTGAACATAGCCGCAGCGGTGTCTTGCCTAACTTTCAAGAAGAATAGTTAGCACTAGTCACTTAGTCCTTATGTCGAGCCTTCACAGCCCTTGAGTGATGATTTTTCACTGGCGCACTCCTGTGCTGTTGCTTTCGACTGGCGTTGTGGTGCTTCTTTTTAACGACAGTATTTTTTTGTCGAGTATGAGATTTACCACTACTTTCTTTATAGGTTTTAACTGTATTTTGAGTAGAGCTTGCTTTATGTAAATGCTTATTGGGGGCGTGGCCTTTCGGGGCTATAGACGCCTTATGCTTCGATGAATATTGCTTAGGCACAGCGCTTCTTTTCGCCTTGTTTCTATTTTGGACACTATTTGCTTTGGTATTTTTCAACGTATGATTTTTTACCGATGCATTTTTCTTAGCATGCTGTTTTGCCTTTTTATGTGAAGCTAAATGCAGTTGCTTATTATTTTTGTGAGGCTTTACACGATTACTATGGTATTTTTTACTCATACGCTTAGTGCGATAAGCAACACCCTTTCTATGTGCTGGCTTATGCTTCCAACGTTTAGCATAGCCACCATGAGCGATCAAACGACGAGGACGTTGATGGTAATAACGGTGATGAGAGCGATACGGGTTCACCACAACAACATGACGATTATGCCAATGGAAAGCACTAAAGAAATAATTAAACGAAATATGAATAGCTGAATGCCAGTAAAATGGGCGATGATGACTCACATAAACACTATGGCGTGGAGTCCAATATACGGGTGGATAAGACGCCCAATACCAGTCACCATAGATCATGCGGGTATCATAATAAGGCACATAGACAATTTCTTTTTCACGTGGCTCAATAACGATATTCTGATCTTCATAACTAACCTCCATATTAGCCATTTTTTCAAGATTACCCGCACGCTTAGCTTGCTTTCTAAGCGCCTGAATACTCTCTAACAACCTTGCTTCATCTTGTAAGAATGCATCACCAAGTTGCTGACTCCAACTTAAATCCTCGCTTAATCGGCCAAGAATACGCTCAAAGGGTACTAGCGCTTTAACGCTGGCGTCCCAGTCAAAATCTTTAACCGATTGAGCAGCTTGCTCTGAATTAAGCTGCTCATTCTTTTTAAGCCAACGATGAGCTTCAACAATCTCAATAGGGTAAGTTGAGGCAATTAATATATGTGTTAGCAAGCTATCAGGGTATAAAGCAATGGGCGCTAGCATTTGTGCTAGCTCTGCCTCACTAAATTGTTGCATTTCTTGTGGCGAGTCTTGCTGGGCGAGTGCCGTAACACTAACTAGGGTACTAAATACAAGGCTGAATAAAAAAATAAAGTTTTTCATCGTTATGATCCTCATGACAAATTCTAGGTAATAAGAATAACAAGACTAAACTGAACATAAGCTGAATAGCTTTCTTTAACTTGATAAGTCAAAAGTAATAGTAAAAGCAGCCCCAAAAAGTGCTGTCGATTTGCTAATAGATAATTGTCCTTGATAACTATTAACCAAATCACTAACAATGGCTAATCCAATGCCATGACCAGTTTGGTAAGTATCAGCCCTAACACCTCGAGACAGGATTTTGGCTTGTTGTGACTCTTCTATGCCATCACCATCGTCCTCAATTTGAATAATTAATTTGTTATCCAAATTAGAAACAGAGATCAAAATTTTGTGCTTAGCGGCTTTACAAGCGTTATCTAAAACATTCCCTAACATTTCCATTAAATCCGCTTCATCACCTTTAAAAATGGCCTTTGAATCTACATCAATAACAAAAGATAAGTTTTTATCACGATATATTTTGGATAAAGTTGCCATCAGCTTATCTACAACACTTTCTACCTGAACACCCAAATGCCATGAAGACTGCCCCGCACTTTGTGCTCTTTTGAGTTGATGCTCAATAATCTGATTGATGACTTGAAGTTGTTCACTCGCACTCGTTGAAATACCTGTTTGACTTTGAATAACAGCAAGGGGATTCTTAAGACTGTGGGCTAGATCTGACAAAGCGTTACGATAACGCTTGCGTTGATTATCCTCTGTCACCAGCAAGGTATTTAATTGCTGGGTGACTTGCTGAAGCTCTAGCGGGTAATTTGCATCCAAGGCTTTTTTTTGACCTTTTTCTATACGCTCAAGCTCATGAGTTAATACCGTTAGCGGCTTTAAAGTCCATAATAGCCAAGCTATTTGAACAAAAATAAACACCGCCATTAACACCAATAACCATGCCCAAAGTTTATTGCTAAAATCGTTAAGTGCACTCAAGTATTCTTGCTGATTTTTAATCAGGTGTAGCGTTATCGGAAAAGCTTGACCGTTATCGGAAAAACTGGCACTAAAGCTATACAGTAAATGACTATCACCTGCTAGGCTTATTTTAGAAAGTATAGTCTGCCCTACATCAGGCGACGGTAATGGTGAAGGCGTGGACAAGGTTAATAAAGACTGTGACTGCCACAATGCCTTGCTTTGATTATTACTTACTTGCTTGCCTGTAGCTTCCTCACCTGTAGACTCCTCTCCTTTAGCTAAGGACGTTATTACTGCATATAAACCTGATTTACTGACATTAAATTGATTTTCTAATAAAAACTCAGGCATCAATAATTGATTATTATCCACTTCTGCAACGGTAAAAATTGAATAGCTATAAGCTTTTAGCTCATTTTTCATGGCTAAGCTTAATTGCCGCTCAAAAGCATTGGTTAAGGTAAAACCAATAATTGGCAGCATCACGATTGTCATGACCAAAGTGCTTAATAGCAATCTAACTTTAAGGGAGTTTAACTGCAAAAAACAATTAATTTTGAGGTTCTTCATTCGTTGTTGAGTCGTTTTAATTTATAACCATGACCACGAAGTGTTTCGATAAAACCGTATTCGCTATTGGGATCTAATTTTTTCCTTAAACGTCGAATAAATACTTCAATAACGTTCGAGTCAAGATCAAAATCTTGGTCATAAATATGCTCGGTTAATGTCGCTTTTGAGGTTACTTCATCGAGGTGCAACATCATATACTCAAGTAATTTATACTCAGAGCTGCTAAGTTTTACACCTTGATTATTTACTTCAACCTGTAGGCTTTTAGTATTAATAGTTAATGGACCATTCTTAATTAAAGGACTTGCCTGCCCAGCCGAGCGTCTAATAAGCGCATTTAAGCGAGCGAGTAACTCTTCTGCTTGAAAAGGCTTTGTTAAATAATCGTCTGCGCCAGCATCTAAGCCTGCTACCTTATCCTGCCAGCTGTCTCTGGCCGTTAAGACTAAGATAGGAAAGTCGATATTTTTCTCGCGTAACTGTTTAATAACGCTAATACCATCAATGATAGGTAAACCAACATCAATAATAGCCGCATCATAGGGATACTCTTGCCCTTGAAATAAGCCCGTTTCACCATCACTGGCTAAATCCACCAAATAATTTGCGGTGAGTAAATGCTCATTTAAGTTTTGCTGTAAGGCAAGATCATCTTCAATCAATAATAAACGCATAACTATTGACCACCGCTCATTCGGCCTGTTTTAGCATCAACGTAAACTGACACTATATGACCATTAGCTTTAATTAACTTGACACGATAACCAGACTTTTGTTTTTTTACTTTCAATACTTTACCGCCAAAGCGGCCTTTAACCAGTTGAGCCGCTTGCTTGCTACTTTTTACTCTCAACTGCCCCTTAGCTTGCTGGTTAGTTTTAATGGTACTTATTGCAGACACTATGCTGCCTTGAGCAATGGCACTCATTGACAGTGTGCTAGCAAAAAGAAAAACTAAAGGTAAAGCAAATTTCATTATTGTTCCAAGTATTAGCGTATTAAAAGTATCAGTAGCTATAGCTTATTTAAAATCATACCCCTTCGCAACTGAATATAAGCTGAATAAGCGGAGTAAGCGGAGTAAACTAAAATGTTCAGCTTGCATTCATCTTTACTGCGTTTTAATAGCAACATTAAACAAAGCCAGTAAGGATATTCCATGTTCATAACCAATAATAACTCTAGCGCAGCTAACTCAATTTCATTGACAAACTGGCTGCTATTATTCACTGTTAGCTTGTTTGCTTTTACCCAAGCGATTGCCAGTGAATTAAATTCCGAGCAATATTCCATCTCACAAGGCATGGTTAAAAAAACGCTCAGTGAGCCACAACGCAAAACTATCATCGAAGCAAATAAGCTTGCACAAATACCAGATCAACTTAATGGCAAAGCAACGTCGAAAAACAGAATAGAAATCCTAAAGAACCAAAAGCAGAAAGTTAGCTCAGCAAAAAATAACACTGTTGCTCGAAGTTATGTAAATTCGAGTAGAGATTACTATGCCGACTTCGCCATTTATGGCGCAACTAGCTTTTTAGCAGATGATTATGATGGTGATGGTTTTTACCAAACTTTCAGTATCACTTTTGATGCTGATATTTATAGCTATAGTGAAAATCAATTTGCTGAAGTCTATGCTTTACTATATATCAGTAAAAATGGCGGCCCATGGACTCACTACTTTACTACAGATGATTTTATTATCGAAGCTGATTCTGATCTAGATGAATATGAAGTTATAACCACTTTTTTATCAGGCTACTCAAGTGATCATTTCGATGTACTCATTGATTTATACCAAGTTGGTTACAGCGATATAGTGGCCAGTTTTAGCTCAGATGACAGTGACGCTTTATATGCCTTACCACTAGAAAGCGCAGATTATGATGAGCCTTACATTGAGGTAGTTGAGATTCACGGTGGCAGTATCTATTGGGTAATACTACTGCTATTAAGTATTTACTTACTGCGTTTAAAAACCAAAAATTTTTAACTTAGTAAAAATAAAAAGCCCCAAAAAGAAGGTTCTCTTTAGGGCTTTTGTTTTGCTGTTAAGTAAAGCTGAAGCTTCACCTACAAATAATTTTAGCTTTTTAAGTCATCAAAGAACTTTTTAACGCCATCGAAAAAGCCTGTTTCTTTTGGGCTATGCTTTTTATTGCTCTTACCCATTTTATCTTCTAGTTGACGTAATAAATCAGCTTGATCGCCCGATAAGTTAATCGGTGTTTCAAGCACCACTTTACACATTAAATCACCCGTAGATGAGCTACGCACTGATTTAACACCTTTACCACGTAAACGGAACATTTTACCTGTTTGCGTTTCTTTGGGCACTTTAAGCTTAACTTTACCGCCTAAGGTTGGTACTTCAATTTCACCACCTAACGCCGCTGTCACAAAGCTAATAGGTACTTCACAATACAAGTGGTTTTCATCACGAACAAATATTTCATGGTCGCGTACATTCACTTGTACATATAAATCACCTGCTGGTGCACCATGCTCACCCGCTTCACCTTCACCAGATAAACGAATTCTGTCACCCGTATCAACGCCCGGTGGAATTTTAACAGATAAAGTTTTCTTTTTCTCAACGCGACCTTGACCACGACATGAGGTACAGGGATCAGAAATAACCTTTCCTTTACCACTACACGTAGGACAAGTTTGTTGTACCGCGAATAACCCTTGACGCATTTGTACTTGGCCATGACCATGACAAGTGCTACAGGTTTTAGCTGAAGTACCTTTTTTAGCCCCTGAGCCATTACAAGGATCACAGCTAACAAACGTAGGTACTTTAATCTCTAAGTCTTTACCCTTAACAGCATCTTCAAGGTTTAACTCTACGTTATAGCGTAAATCTGAGCCTCGTTGTGCTCGTGATTGACGACCACCACGACCGCGACCACCGCCAAAAATATCACCAAAGATATCACCAAAAGCGTCGCCAAAGTCACCATGATCTCCGCCAAAACCGCCACCACCGTGACCACCTTGTTCAAAAGCGGCATGGCCGTATTGATCATACGCAGCACGCTTTTGATCGTCTTTTAAAATCTCATAAGCTTCTTTAATTTCTTTAAACGTTTCTTCTTTTTCTTTATCACCCTTAGTACGATCAGGATGATACTTCATCGCTAGCTTTTTATAGGCTTTTTTAATATCGCGCTCACCCGCATCTTTTGATACGCCCAGCACTTCATAATAATCACGTTTTGACATAAATATGTTTCTTTACTTCAAGTTGATTGAGACTAATTTTCTTCATTTTTTAAAAGTAGCCTGAAAAAAATCAAGAAAATCAGCACCAATTTAAAAATTAATTACTGATTTCTTATACACAAAAAGCGTCGTAACCGACGCTTTATGAAACAACTAACTTATAAGTAAATTAGTTGTGTCGCTGGACCACTTTAGAGCAAGGCAAAAGCACGGAGCCTAGTTTACTAGGTGAGTACTTTCAACGATGCTATAAAGTTAGTCAGTAGATAAATAATTACTTATCGTCTTTAACTTCTTCGAATTCAGCATCTACAACATCGTCTGCCGGGGCAGCGCCGCCGTCAGCTTCAGGAGCAGCACCTTCTGGCGCGCCTTGAGCTTGTTGCTTAGCTTGAGCAATTTCCATTAACTTAGCTGATGCTTCCATTAACGCTTGAGATTTTGCATCAATCGCTTCTTTGTCATCGCCTTTTATTGCTTCTTCAAGCTCAGTTAATGCCGCTTCAATTTTTTCTTTGTCTTCGCTTGGTAACTCATCGCCAGCTTCTTCAACTTGCTTGCGAGTAGCATGAAGCATGCCGTCACCTTGGTTACGGGCAGTAACTAATTCTTCAAATTTAGCATCAGCATCCGCGTTCGCTTCTGCATCATTTACCATTTGCTCTACTTCTTCATCAGATAAACCAGAAGACGCTTTAATGGTAATTTTTTGCTCTTTACCGGTATTTTTGTCTTTAGCTGTTACGTGCAAGATACCATCGGCATCAATATCAAAAGTTACTTCGATTTGTGGCGTACCACGTGGCGCAGGATCAATACCTTCAAGATTAAATTGACCTAGAGACTTGTTAGCACTAGCTTGCTTACGCTCGCCTTGACAAACATGTACGGTTACCGCAGCTTGGTTATCATCAGCTGTAGAGAAAGTTTGTGATTGCTTCGTTGGGATAGTGGTGTTTTTGTCGATAACTTTAGTCATCACACCACCCATAGTTTCGATACCTAATGATAATGGCGTAACATCAAGAAGAAGTACGTCAGTTACATCACCAGAAAGAACACCTGCTTGTACCGCTGCACCAGAAGCTACTGCTTCATCAGGGTTAACATCTTTACGTGGCTCTTTACCGAAGAAATCAGTTACCGCTTTTTGCACCATAGGCATACGTGTTTGACCACCAACTAAGATAACGTCATCAACGTCACTTGTTGATAAATCAGCGTCTTTAAGGGCTACTTTCAACGGCTCTAATGTTGCTTTAACCATGTCTTCAACTAAAGATTCTAACTTAGCACGAGTCACTTTAATGTTCATGTGCTTAGGACCTGAAGCATCAGCTGTGATGTAAGGTAAGTTAACATCTGTTTGTTGTGCTGAAGAAAGTTCACATTTGGCTTTTTCAGCTGCTTCTTTTAAACGTTGCATGGCAAGTGGATCAGACGTTAAGTCCATGCCTTGATCTTTTTTGAATTCAGCTACAAGATAATTAATTAAACGGTTATCGAAATCTTCACCACCTAAGTGAGTATCACCATTAGTCGCTAATACTTCAAAAGTGTGCTCGCCTTCAACTTCATCAATTTCAATAATTGAAATATCGAATGTACCACCACCTAAATCATATACAGCAACAACTTTATCACCTTGTTGCTTGTCCATGCCGTAAGCAAGGGCAGCAGCCGTTGGTTCATTGATAATACGCTTAACATCAAGACCTGCGATACGGCCAGCATCTTTAGTTGCTTGACGTTGTGAATCGTTGAAATAAGCAGGAACAGTAATTACCGCTTCTGAAACTGATTCGCCTAAAAAGTCTTCCGCTGTTTTTTTCATTTTCTTCAAAACTTCAGCGCTAACTTGTGGAGGAGCAACTTTTTCGCCTTTAGCTTCAACCCAAGCATCACCGTTATCAGCTTTCTTTATACCAAATGGCATAATTTTGATGTCACGCTGAACTTCTTTATCTTCAAAACGACGACCAATTAAGCGCTTAATAGCATATAAAGTGTTAGTTGGGTTAGTGACTGATTGACGTTTAGCAGGTTGACCTACTAACGTTTCGCCTTCTTCTGTGTAGGCAATGATTGAAGGGGTTGTACGATCGCCTTCTGCATTTTCAATTACACGTACACTGTCGCCGTCTAAAACAGCTACACATGAGTTAGTTGTTCCTAGGTCAATACCGATTATTTTGCCCATGATGGGAGCTCCTATTCATCACTCTTACTTGAAATAGTATGTAAAAGTTAAAAGTTAATTTATTGTTGAGTAGTAAATGGGGTCAGCAAAATGCTTTTCAACTATTTATAAGAAAAAAATATGAAAAAAATTGTTTTTAGTGTTACTTATCTAGTGAAATTTGGGAGGTCCACGCCTCAGGGGGGGCTATAGGTGAATATTTACCTAAAATATAGGCAAATAAATATCGAGTATCGTGAGGATTTTATCTTAATAGCATTAATAAACTTCATCGGCCTAGCCCTACTCACTATTACGGATACAGCTTCCCCTTAGTCAGGGTAAGTCCACAATTTTCAAATAAAGGGTTACCTGCTTCGTCAGGTAAACAAAAGAAAACAGACTCATTATGAGTCTGTTTTGTCTTAGCCGTTAAAATATAATTGGCTGTTGTGATTGTGTTAAAAATATACCCTTTATTAATTGCTTAGTTAAAGCGTTCTATCATTGAACATAAAAGGATGACAACATCAAACAAACTTCCTTTTCGCCTGCATTGCCAATAATCCTAAGGCAAAGAGTAACAAAATACTCGGTTCAGGGATATCCACTGGAACTTGAGAAAAACGTTGTTCAAAGCTATTTAATACTGCGAATTCTCCAAAATCAGAGGCTTCAAGTAAGATATTTTTTGTCACCCATATTTCATCTCTTGGTGCAAAGTTAGCGGAATCTTCAAGCTTATTTGTCTCACCTAAGCCGAAATCCCATGCAGTAACATTTTTTTCGCCTATTACATCGTTATCACTCCTGTTAGCATCTGAATAGACTTTTTCTTCAATATATACACTGGTCAAAAATGTTGGGTTTAGCAACTCATAATCGTTTAAAAATAATGAGTTATCTTTGATTCTCATAATCGGATCTAACACTGAAACTCTAAAGCCAAATTGAAAATCTAAGAAAGCGTAAAAATCTATATTACCTTCTATCGATAGCGCATCATTTAATACTTCAAAATGCAAACCAGGACCAGGTTCAAGTCCACCATCAGGCATACCCGTTACTTCAATACTGTCAGTATCTACGCCTAAAAATGCAAGGTCAGATGAATCCTCAAATAACACTTCCCATTGATCAAACAACTTATCATTGACAGTAATCGAACCGCCATCTAGCAGCGCTGTAAGCGGGATAGCTGACGCCCCCATACTCAACAGTAAGCTCACTATTAGTAATATTTTTTTCATAAATTTCTCCAACTAATTAAACTAGGTTTATTTACGTTTATTTAATTCATTAAAAATTACTGAATAGCACACCGCGCCAATGTACAAAGCGGTATACAAATTTTTACATCTGAAGGGGTGATAATACCGTCACCATTTGCATCTCTTGGATCATTTGGTAATGCAGGTTGATTACGAGCTAAGCTAATAGTTCTAAGATCGATACGGTCAATATCTAAATCTCCGTCGGTATCACATATCAAACCATCGTTGCCATTAAGGTCAATATCTAGCGTACAAATATTACCCGCACCATCAGTACCGGTAATAGTAGCACTGCCCGGCTGATTGGGATCAATTAAGTCAGCGGTATAAGTGGCCTGTTCATCACCTGGAGTGAACGGGTTTAAATTAAAGACAATATTAACAATATTGGTTGCCTCAACAAAAAAGACTCCTGTATCTTCATCTATAACACCATTTCCATTAACATCTTCTCCGGGGTCTAGCACATCATTGCCATTAATATCTTCTGAAGGCTTATTATCAGTTACCGCTCCAGTAGCAGCATTATTATTGATATCTAAAGTACAAACAGGGGGATACGGGTCGCCATGGGGATTGATAAATTGAAATAACGCGCCACCAGGAAAAATATAAGAATCAAAACCATTATACCCTTCGACGGTAATACCATGTGAATTGGTAGATGATGTAACATGAGGACCGTCAGATAAAGGTACTATGGCAGCAGACAGGGGCTGACCTGGAATAGGGGTATAATTAATGGCAGGTACTGGCACGCCATCTAGTGTTAACAAACCAACATCAGCATTGTCGGCTATTATAGTTAAGAAGTTTTCCGCAAACTGCGCGCCGCCCACCGTTGAAAAGGTATAATGATTTTGGTATTGCGCAGAAGGAATAATGTTGGCCATAGCAGGGTCTCCTGAAACAGCCCCAGGAGCATTTTGACCGGTCATATATTGAGTAACAAAGATAGCTTTATCTGCAGAGAAAAATTGGTTGCCCGGAAGTTGCGCAGTTTCTATAAATTGCCCACTATTAATAACCCCCTGAACGACACCATTGATACTGACCGTGGTATTATCTTCTGAGGCTAATATACGATAAACTGTACCATTGGGCCGATTAGGTAGGCCGCCAGCAGATGCCGTTAACCCCCAGCTAACAAGAGGTTGAGCCACTTCAAAAATATGGTCACATGCTCCAATGCCCAACGGGACATTCGTACATCGATTGCCATTGACTAAGCCAACTGGGCGATCTGACTCCACCTTGGTACCGATCAATGTTCCACTAGGGTCCGCAGCAGCAGATCGAGCATAGTAACCTTCCCCTTGATTTAGTACAATATTAAATGGCACGCCAGCTCCGTGACCTATCAGCGCATTGGTTGGCGTGATGGTCACTGTAGTATTGTCAAAGGCGGCATAAACGGCAAACTCACCAGTGAATACCGTATTATAATCAGATACCATATATTCTAAATTCATGGTATCTACTGGCAAGGCTAATGCCGCGTCACTGCTAGCTGTGCGTCGGTTAATTTGATAAGCAACAAACTCTTCAACAGCAACGGCTCTAACTAAATTATCCTGAACACTGTTTGGAGTCCAACCGTTATAAGCCGCAATAGGTAAAGTAACAATGGTTACAGTGCCCGGAACAATGGCAAATACTTGATTAAAGATTGGTGCATTTATCGGATAGGTGACCGTTACGTCAGTCGCCACATCTCCAGTCAGATGTAACTCTGCAGTTGCTGTTGTATCATAGTTGTGTAAAAAAGCCATGATAAAATCAGTGCCTTTATTATCCAATGCGGCATTGGCATTAAAGGTTAAAGTCCCTAAAGTTATCAATGTACTAACAGCAACTGTTCGAGTAAATATTTTCCAAAAAACAATAAATAGTTTCATAAGTCAGTCCTTTAAAGTTAGTTCAAGTTAATCTATATAATAAATTTACTACCTACTACCTACTACCTACTACCTACTACCTACTACCTACTGCATCACTACCTACTGCATCCTTCTGTGTCTTAAATGCCTTGTTTATTAAAAAATGCCAGACATACTTTAGGACCTTCGATTAACAAGCATAAAACGCACCAAAATATAACCATATGAAATATAATGAATTTAGTTCTTTAATTTGAAAGTTATTTGTTTAAAAAACTTTTATGTAAAAAAACATGACATTGAATACCAAGTTAAAGTATTAAAATATAGACATTATTTAATAATAATAACTGCACAATTGAAATAATAAAAAATTTGACTGTAAAATAACCTGACAGTTATCAAACAAGGTAAAACTCATTTTGTTCATAACAGGATATGATCACCGCCAACGAGTTCACCACATTATAAAAGCCAAGCCATTTTGACTAATGCCATCCACTTAAACTGAGCAATATTTCTTTTATTAACATGATCTTTATTTTTAGAGTATTTCTACTTTCGTGGGTAACTGCATTTTAGAAGTGCAGGTAACCATAATAAGTTGATAAGTGATATGCATTGAATCCAGCTATATATCCCAAAGGTAAATAAAAGAGCGAAGTAGGTTTACTTACGTTGTGTACCTCTAAACTCCCTGTTTCTTCTTTCAGCTTGTCGGGTTTGCCAGCTTCGCAAGGTAAAAAAAAGCTCCTGAATAAGTTCAGAAGCTTTTAAAGCCTATTCAGAAGCTCGATCATTGGATCATCTACGTACTTCTTATTCTTGACTGATCGGCAATTTCTATACCCCTAGTTTTTACTAAGAGTAATATAGTAATTATTAATGCTCAATAACTAAATTATAAAGAAATATCTAAGCCGTTGCATCAACACTTGGTGCCGCTTTAGAGACCATAACCATAGCTGGACGAATTAATCGACCATTAAGCTCATAACCCTTTTGCATTACCGCAATAACAGTATTTGGCGCTACACCGGGTACTTCTTGCATAGACATAGCTTGATGAAATTCAGGGTTGAATGGTTGATCTTGCGGATCAACAGCCTTTACGCCGAATTTTTCAACGCCCGATAAAAAGCTTTGTAATGTCAGTTCAACACCTTCACCTAAAGCTTTTTGTGCTTCATCTTCTTTATCAATGTTTGCAATAGCACGTTCTAAATTATCAACAACGGGTAATAATTCAGCGGCAAATTTTTCTAAAGCAAATTTACGTGCTTTTTCGACATCCTGCGCTGAACGGCGACGGATATTATCTACTTCAGCTTTAGCACGAATAACTGAGTCTTTTTGATCGCTAACCGCAGCTTGTGCTGTCGCTAATGCTAATTCTAATTCATTAATACGCTCTTGCTCTGCGCTAATTAATTCATGAGCATGCTCGTGCTGTTCTTCCACTTGCTCTTCTGCTTCTTTAACTATGTCATCAGCTAGCTGCTCTGCAGTTGGCTGCTCTTCAGATTTTGTTGACTCTGTCGTCATGAAAAACTCCAATTAAATCTTAATATTTGTACTATTTTGAAAATCAATGTTGCTAATTATGGGGTCGCACTTGAATGATTCAAGCTTTCGTAGCAATAAATTTAAACTATTTTATCAAATGCAAACTTTACAAGCCATGTAAATAGGAGGAAAATTCCCACATATAGATTAAAATCACAAAATAATTGTTATGACTCAACACTATAAGACAATCGGACTTATTGGTAAGCCCAATCATCAAGGTGCCAGTGCAACGATCACTGCATTACATAACTATCTACTTGAGAATAAATATCAAGTGTTAGTCGAAGCTTCAGTCGCTAACTCAGTAAAAATAACTGATATGAATGTATGCTCTCTGACCGATATTGGTGAACAAGCTGACCTTGCTATCGTTGTTGGTGGTGACGGCTACATGCTTGGTGCAGCAAGGGTTCTAGCCTGCTTTAATATTGGTGTGATTGGGGTTAACCGCGGTAACTTAGGCTTCTTAACAGATTTATCCCCTAGTGAAATCATTGAGCCTTTAGCAAAAATCTTAGCGGGTGAATCACGCTCTGAGCAGCGCTTTATTATTGAAGCGGAAGTCTATCGCCATGGCAAATTAAAAAGCTCCAACAGTGCAGTAAACGAAGCGGTACTTCACGCTGGCAAAGTGGCAAGCATGATAGAGTTTGAAGTCTACATTGATAACTGCTTTATGTTTAGTCAACGCTCAGATGGTTTAATTATTTCTACTCCCACAGGCTCAACGGCTTATTCAATGTCAGCTGGTGGCCCCATATTAACGCCAAATTTAAACGCCTTATCCCTAGTACCCATGTTTCCTCATACATTAACCAGTCGACCCATTGTTGTTGACGGTGACAGTGAAATAAAGCTTATTCTAGCCAATGAAAACCAAGAGAGCTTGCAGGTCAGCTGTGACGGTCATGTGATTTTAGCGGTAATGCCTGGCGATGAAGTGATTATTAAAAAGAGCGCATGTACCATTCGATTAGTTCACCCTTTAGATCACGATTACTTTAATGTATTGCGTAGTAAGCTAAGTTGGGGCAACAAGCTTTATTAATAACGAGTGACGGGTTGGGCGATTCTAAAAGTGAAGCAAGCAAAAAAAAATCAATTTTATTTTTATTAATTTCTTGCAAAAAAAACAATTACTGTATAAATTAACAGCTAATTATTTATACAGTAATTTGAGTGCTCGACATTATGCTTTTACAACTAAACATTCAAAACTTTGCCATTGTTAAATCCCTCGACATAGATTGGCAAAGCGGTATGACAACCATCACAGGTGAAACTGGCGCTGGTAAATCAATAGCAATAGATGCTTTAGGTTTATGTTTAGGTGATAGAGCCACCACAAATGTCGTTAGGCCAAACAGCAAAAAAGCAGAGCTTGCCGCCACTTTTGAAACAAAACATAACCTCAGCGCGCAACAATGGCTAACACAGCACGATTTAATGTTAGAGTCTGACAGCGAATGTATTTTACGTAGAGTTATTTCAAGCGAAGGACGTTCTAAAGCTTATATTAATGGCAGCCAAGTCCCTCTTGTGCAGCTAAAAGAAATCGGTCAATTACTGATTAATATTCACGGACAGCACGATCACCAACTCATTGTAAAATCCAGCGAGCAATGTAAGTTGCTTGATGAATACGCTGATCACCCAACTCAGCTTGAAGCTGTAAAGCATTATTCGAAACAGTGGCACAAACTCAATAAAGAGCTCACACAGCTACAAGAAAATAAACTGCAACGCGAAGCACAACAGCAATTAATTCAATATCAAGTTAATGAACTTAATGAATTTTCGCCACAGCAAGGTGAGTTTGAAACCTTAGAGAGTGATTATAAACGCCACGCCAATGCTCAAGACTTACTCGATACTACTTTACAGTCTTTGCAATCACTTGTTGAAAATGAAAATTTCAATGTGCTCGACTCTTTAAGACAATGTAGTGAAAATATTGCCTCGCTGGCGACTATAGATAACAAACTTAGCAATGTGGCTGATATACTCAATAACAGCGTCATTCAACTTGAAGACGCAGGTGCAGATCTTAAACACTATTACCAACAGCTTGAACTTGACCCACAAGCTTACGCTATCATTGAAGAGCGCTATTCAACCACGTTACAGCTAGCCAAAAAACATAATTTAGCCCCCGAAGATCTGGCTAACTTTCATCAAACACTCAAGCAAGAATTAGCTGAAATATGCCATGACAGCTCCAGAATAGATGTTGTTATTGAAGAATTACATAAAACTGAGCAGTACTATCAAGAAGCAGCTTCTACATTGTCAGCTTCTAGAACTAAAGCAGCCAAAGCTCTCAGTGCCTTAATCAGTAAAAGCATGCGTGAATTAAACATGCCAGACGGGCAGTTCGTTATTGCCATAGACTATTTAGATTCTACGGATAAAAAACACAATAATTTATTGTCCAATGGCCTAGACAAAATTGATTTTCAGGTCAGCATAAATCCAGGGCAAGCATTAGAAGCCATGAATAAAGTAGCCTCAGGTGGAGAGTTATCGAGAATAAGTTTGGCTATGCAAGTTATTTTAGCTGACAAAGTCATCACCCCGACCCTGATCTTTGATGAAGTTGATGTTGGTATTAGTGGGCCTACTGCCGCTATGGTTGGCTCTAAATTACAACAATTAGCCAAAAACACCCAAGTTATTTGTGTTACTCATTTACCACAGGTTGCATGTAAGGGGCATCAGCAGCTATTTGTCAGCAAATTAACCGATGGAGAGCATACAGAAACAAAAGTAACGGAACTTAGTGAGCAAAGCCGCATCCAAGAGATAGCACGTTTACTGGCAGGCGACAAAATCTCGGAGCACAGTTTAGCTAACGCACAAGAGTTATTAGCAAGCTAATTTGATCATAAAATAAAAATTTATGAAAAATAGCTTTGTATCTAAAGCCGCGCTTGGTTATTATTCTCGCTCGCACTTTAAGCGTAAACTTTTAAGTTGTACTAAATCTGTATTAAAGGAAAGTAAATTTTCATGTTGTTTCGAGTTTCTATATTAACTATTGCACTATCGCTTTCTGCTTGTTCAAGTTGGGTCTATCGTGTTGACATTCCTCAAGGAAACTACCTAGAGCAAAAAAGTATTGATAAAATTCAAGTAGGTATGACCAAAGAGCAAGTCAAATTCATTTTAGGTAGCCCTGTGCTAATGGACACTTTTGACAATGACACATGGAACTATGTGTACCGATTTAAATCAGGTCGTAGTGAAAAATTAAATATGAAAAAGCGGTTTGCTATAAAATTTGAAGATGACAAGTTGGTTTCAGCTGAGGGAGATTTTAAATTATCTGAAAATTTTAATGTGCCATTTAACGCTCCTGCAGAAAAAGCAGATGCTGAAAGTAGCGCAAATCAAAAACTTCCAAAACAAGACAATAAATAACTTACCTGTGTTTGTTTCAAATAAAAAACGGCAATTATGCCGTTTTTTTTGGTTTTGAATATTCAACAACAAGTAACTTAAGTTTTAATCCTTCTTAGATAAAGGATTAACTCGCCCACCTGTTGTTTTATCTGCTCGCCCTTCTATCTTAGCTTTTTCAGCGCGGCGCTTTCTCACTTCTTTAGGATCTGCGATTAAAGGACGATAAACTTCAATTCTATCTAGGTCTTCAACCACCTGACTAAGTTTTACTGCTTTGTTCCAAATGCCTACTTTATTAACCGCCAAATCAATTTCAGGAAACAAATCGATAATGCCTGACTCAATAATTGCCTGCTGTACAGTGGTATTATTACTTACGGGTAAAGATAAAAGCTTTTGTTTATGCGCTAAGCCGTAAACCACTTCGATTTGAATTGTATCTTGCTCTTTACTGGAAATGCTAGGTTGAGAAGCTGTATTTGATACCATATTAAACATTCACTCCATAGACTACTTTTGCTCTTTGAGTAAAAGCTTGCACCATATTATTGGTTAAATGATTAAACACTCGACCAAAAGCGATATCAAACATTTTATTAGAAAACTCATACTCAAGTGCTAAACTCACTTTACAAGCTTCTTCAGATAGAGGTGTTAATTTCCAGCTTCCATGTAACTTTTTAAAAGGGCCATCAACAAGAGCTAGCTGCACTTCTTCATTTGAAACTAGCGTGTTTTGAGTGGTGAACCATTTTTTTAAGCCACCTTTAGACACCAACAATGCAGCAGTAACTGAGTTTTCTGTTTGGCTGATAATCTTACTATCACTACAATTTGGCAAAAAACTTGGGTAAGCTAATACATCATTAATTAATTGATACATTTGTTCAGCACTGTACATTACAAGTGCACTACGGTTTATCGCTGGCATTTTTAGTTTTTTACCTCTAATTATTTTACCGCGACATCATAACAAACCCTAATAAAAAGCGCATTATCCAAGAAAAGATAAATTTCTCATTTAAAAGCGTATTTTTACCCGTATAATAGCCGCGAACCATAATGGAAAAGACAATGGCAAAGAAAAAATCAAAAAATAAAACTAACAACAACACTATAGCATTAAACAAAAAGGCTAGGCATAACTACGCCTTAACCGACAAGTTTGAAGCAGGCATTAGTCTTCAAGGTTGGGAAATAAAAAGTATCCGCATGGGTAAAGTAAATATCTCCGACTGCTATGTACACATTAAAGACAGAGAAGCATATTTAGTAGGTGCAGAAATTCACCCACTAATATCAGCGTCTACCCACGTGGTTTGCGATCCTGTTCGCCCACGAAAACTGCTCCTTAAGCGTCGAGAGCTAGATAAACTTATTGGTGCAGTTGAGCGTGAAGGCTTTTCACTTATTGCCACGGCAATGTATTGGAAAAAATGCTGGGTGAAGTTGGAATTTTATCTAGGCAAAGGTAAAAAAGATCATGATAAACGTGCTGATATAAAAGACAGAGAATGGAAAGTAGAACAAGGTCGGATGATGAAAAATAAAGACTTATAACTAATCGCCCATTATTTAGCTTGGCGTTCTTCACAAAAGCGCGGTATAATTAAGGTGTTGTTAACAGCTAAAACGTTAGCAAGAAAACTTTGGGGCTGATTCAGGATTCGACAAGATTCACGAAACCCAAGGTGCATGCCCAGGGGCGGTTGGCCTGGTAAAAAGCCGCAAAACTATAATTGCAAACGACGAAACGTTCGCACTAGCCGCCTAAGGCTAGCCATCACCTCATAGTCTCACCTATTGTCTCGAGGATTGATGGTCACCCCAAATAGGTTAGCGAGGGAAGCTTGCTTGAGGCTGAACCGCGAAAAAGTATCGAGCTCACCATGACGAAGCCTGTCGATTGGCGTCTAATTGGTTAAATAAATAATCGACTAAGCATGTAGTACCGAGGATGTAGGTTTTTTGGACGCGGGTTCAATTCCCGCCAGCTCCACCAAAGCAATAATTAAAGCCACTTTTTAGTGGCTTTTTTTATACCTAAAATTCAATAAATAGGCGCACAAAGCCATATTTAGTGGTTATTAACGGTTTTTAATAATTAATGACAATCAACTTTTTAGGGGTACTGTTAGGGGGTTCAATATTATTTTACAAAAGTGACCCCCTTAAAATGGCTAAAACAACCAAACCTTTAACGAATACAGAAGTAAAACAAGCGAAACCAAAAGAAAAGCCTTACAAGCTATTTGATGGCGCTGGCTTAGTGTTAAAAGTAAGAGTAAATGGCTCATGTTCATGTATAAGAAACCGTTTGTTACAAAGCGTACTGAATTAGTTTTTGGAATGTACCCAAGTATTAGCCTAAGTGAAGTGCTACTACGTTGCAAGTGAAGGAAATTATTGACCAAATTAACACTATGGCTGAACAAACAACCGATAGTGCAGCACATACCGCACAATCAAGTAAAAGCCTAGCTGGGTTTGCTACAGAGCTCAATGATATGGTGGTATGCTTTAAAGTTTAGATGTACTCATTTAGTTAAGTCGCTTGTATTTTCTATTTCAAAAAAAAGACGCTTAAAAGCGTCTTTTTCATATATTAATTAAATGCAGTCATTAATTATGACGTGCAGAGCGTTCATTGCGACGACGTGGTGCTTGCTGTCTCTCAACTTGCTCTTCAGACGCACTAATAGCTAATGGTTGACGACGTACACGCACACCTTTTAACTGCTTGAATAAATCAGCAGGGATCCCTTTAGGCAATTGTACAAAGCTATGCTTGTCATGTAAGTTAATAGCGCCAATATAGCTGCTATCAAGCGATATTTCGTTAGCAATAGCACCCACAATATCACCCGGACGTGCACCATGCTCTTTACCTACTTCTAGGCGGTAAGTCTGCCAATCAACATCGTTGCGATTTACTTTTGCTTTACGTGGTCTTTCATCACGTGAACCACGTTGACCATTACGATCACCTCGGCTGTCTGCACGGCTATCTGATCGAGAGTCACGACGAGAGTCTCTAGCGCGATCGTTACGATCTCGACCGTTACGTTCACGGCTATCTCTTTCACGAGAGTCGCGACGCGGTTTTGGATCTTCTTTTGGTTGCAATGGCTGTTTTAACTGTTTTTGGAATAGCAATGCGGCGGCTAAATCAACCATCGACATTTCTGATTCACTTGCCATCGCTTCTACAATTTCACGCATACTTGCTAAGTCTTTCGACTCAACAACCTTGGCTATTTCATCACGAGCACGTTCAATACGCTTTTTACCAAGTTCTTGAATGTTTGGTAATTCATACATATTCACCTTGCCAGACGTTAAACGCTCATAGTGGCGTAATGAGTACATTTCACGTGGACGAACAAAAGCAATAGACATACCTTCACGACCAGCACGACCAGTACGGCCAATGCGGTGAACATAAGCTTCGTTATCACCTGGCAAGTCATAGTTAATAACTAATGAGATTCGAGGTATATCTAAACCACGAGCAACAACATCAGTTGCCACTAAAATAGATGATTTACCTGATTTCATTTGCTCAATACAACGTTCACGTTGCGCTTGGTTCATATCACCATTTAGTGCTAATGCAGGATAACCAGCACGCTCTAATTTTTCAGCAACATCGACAGTATCGTTACGCGTACGCACAAAAATAATCATCGCATCATAATCTACAATTTCAGCAATACGCTCTAATGCGGTCATTTTAGTGATGCCACTTACTTTCCATGCGAATTGAGATATATTCGCTTTAGCTTTTTTCACTGCGGCAATTTTAATATGCTCTGGTTCCTTTAAGAAACGGTTAGCAATTTTACGAATAGCTGGTGGCATAGTTGCAGAAAACAGACACATTTGCGTGTTTTCTGGTAAGTGATCCAAGATCCACTGAATGTCTTCTAAAAAGCCCATGTTTAACATTTCATCAGCTTCATCAAGTACACATACTCTTAAGTCTGCTAATTTTAAACTCTTACGACGTAAGTGATCCATCAATCTACCCGGCGTACCAACAACAACTTGCGCACCGCGCTCTAACTGTTGAAATTGTGGTCCATAAGATTGACCACCATAGAGTGTAGCAACACGCAAGCCTTTCATATTTTTACCGAAAGACTCGATTGCCTCAGCCACTTGCATGGCTAACTCACGCGTTGGTGCTAAAACCATTAATTGTGGCTTTTTGATAGAAGTATCAATTTTTGCTAAAGCGGGTAAACCAAAAGCGGCAGTTTTACCTGTACCCGTTTGTGCTTCACCTAAAACATCTTTGCCCGCTAATAAAGGCGGAATTGTTTGGGCTTGAATAGCAGTAGCAGAGCTAAAACCAATACTGGTTACAGCTGTTAATAAATTTTCAGGCAAGCCTAAAGAATCAAAGCCAACTACTTCGTTGCTTTGAGTGTTAATTTGATCAGTCATTTATATGTTATCTTCTCAAGGCAGGCTTAGCCAGCATTTTAAATTTTTCGACAAAAGAAACTAACCTTCATTCGCAACTAAAGTTACGGAAGCTGATTGAACGGTCTAAATTTTAAATTGCTAAGTCTTTAACCTGCGTACATCATACGAGGAAACCACCAGGAAGACTTAAGGCGCATAGCGTACTCTTACGCTATATTTCTTGCTAGTCATGAAATAACTAGCTGGGCAAGTCTATTGGGCGGAAAACCCCTGCTCATTTTTCGATGGGCTTACTTTTACACGTCTAATAAGTAAGCAACTACCTAGTTTGTTTTTAACAAATACTAAGCGTTTATTGCGGTTTTGTTGAAAAAAACAACATCCCTTCATCGAGGCGCGCATTATACAGAAACCCAACCAAACCGCAAGAAGAAAATACACCTTAAAATTTAAACAGGCTAAGTTTTTACTTAGCCGCAAGTAATTGGCTCAAGGTATCTGGAAATAATCCCCAAAAAACACCTAAAAATATTAGCGCAATTACCGTGACTTTAGGCACAAATGTTATTGTTGGAAAATAGAATATTGGCCCTTTACACTCACTACTCTGTTCTGGGGCAAGGTTAAATAGCACAAAAATAATTCGCAAATAATAAAATAGCCCAATGCCACTACCTACTATTAACGCGCCTATTAGCCACCACTGCTGTGCCTGTACGGCAACATTTAGCAGGTAGAACTTACCAATAAAGCCCATGGTAAGCGGAATACCCGCCAAACTAAGTACAGCAACAATAATGAGCAAAGCTAACGAGCGATTGTGCCAAAACAATCCTTGCCAATCTTTTATTTTCACGGCTATGTCATCATTTTTAGTCTGGGTTAACACCAGTGCCGTAAAAATAGATACTGTCGCTAAAATATAAGCCGACAAATAAAACAACGCACTTTGCAAAGCTAACGCACGACTTTGTGGTGAAATAATTAACAGTACAATTAATAAATAGCCCATATGTGCAATTGAAGAGTAGGCTAATAAGCGCTTAATATTCTGCTGTTTAAGTGCTAAAGCATTACCAACAAGCATTGAAATAATCGCCAAAAGGCTGATTATCGATAATATTTGTCCACCGCCATTAAACTCAGAGAATATGTAAGTTTGACTAAACCAATATTTCATCAAAACAACAAACATAGCAACCTTTGAAACTGAAGCTAGCAGTAATGTTATTGGGATTGGTGAGCCTTGATACACATCTGGCGTCCAAAAATGAAATGGCGCTAATGATAACTTAAAAGCAACCCCCACTAAGAAAAGCAGCATGCCTGCTTGATAGAATGCCCCATAATCGGTATTGACATTGGCAGGTGCAAAACTTAATGAACCCGTTTGACTATAAATAAAGGCAATGCCAAGTAACATAAAGCTGGATGCACTGGCACTTAAAATAAGGTATTTAAACGAGGTTTCAACACTAAACTGACAGTTTTTGCCATAACCAACCAAACCAACCAGCGCTATGCTAAGTAATTCGAAGCCTAAAAATAAAGCGGCAAAATGGTCGCTCATCACTAAAATACCAGCGCCTAATGCCACAAGTTGTATCAATACAAAATATTCATCATGCACTTCTAGGCTGTTAGTTAGCCACCTCGAGCTTAACAAGCTAACAGCCATGCTAGCTATCAGCACCAAAATAAAAGCAAAAGCGCCATAACCATCTACTTTTAATAACAGGGTTACTTGTACGCTTTCATTAATACTAAATGGCAATGAAATACTCGCCGATAAGGCACACGCGAAAATCAGTAAAGTAAAAGTTAAAATAAGCTTTTGTGAACGATGCCAGGCGATCAAAAGCAGCGATAAAACAATACCAAAAGCAACAATCAGTATAGGTAATAAGTTGTAAAGCATAGTCATTGTCATTGCACAGCCCCCATCAAATTATTCATCGCCAATGTTATATCCGTTGTTTGGAAAAAAATTAGCACTAGGCTTGGATAGAAACCAATAGCAATCAATAATGAAAGTAACGCAGAGCACACCACTAGCTCTCGTGTTGAAAGATCCTTAAAAACATTTTTGTCTGGAGACTGTAACCCTCCTTGAAAACTATTTTGAAATAACACCATGCCGTATATGGCCGAACCAATCAGCCCCAGCGCGGCAAACATAGTTAACAAGGGGTAAACCTGAAAAGCTCCCACTAGGGATAAGAATTCAGCAACAAAGTTTGCCAAACCCGGCAAACCAAATGCCGCAGCAGCAAATGCTAAAGCAAAGCCCCCCATGCGCGGTGCTCTTTGCCAAAATCCGCCCATGTCGGTTAAATTACGAGAATGAATGCGGCTATAAATCATACCGGCTAGTGAAAACAAGGCCGCGCTACTTAAACCATGTGCCACAATAGTTAATACCGCCCCTTGATAAGCAATGGCATTGAAGGAGAATAGTGCCAGCATAACAAACCCCATATGACTAATGCTGCTATAAGCGACCAAGCGTTTAAAGTCTTGTTGGGCAAAGGCCATTTTTGCCCCATATAAGATACTCACCACACCTAAGGTTGCCGCAAATGGAGCAAAATTCAGACTCGCTTCAGGAAATAGATGTAAAACAAAACGAATAAGTCCATAGGCGCCAGTTTTTAATAATACGCCAGCCAGTAACACGCTGCCGGCAGTAGGTGCTTGAGTATGCGCATCGGGCAGCCAAGAATGCACAGGCACGCTAGGTAGTTTAACGGCAAAAGCAATAAAGAAACCAAGCATTAAATATTGAGCTAAAGATAAGGGCAAATCTAAGGTTAACCAATCTTGATAGAAAAAGCTCAACAGCCCTGTTTGGTTAAAGTGCACTGCTGCCATGGCAATAATAGCCACTAGCATGAGTAAGCTGCTTACTTGAGTAAAAATGAAAAATTTAATCGCGGCAAAATGCTTGTTCTCATGTCCCCAAATAGCAATTAATGCGGTCATGGGCAGTAGCATCACTTCCCAAAAAAAGAAAAATAAAAACATATCAACGGCGGTAAAGACGCCAATAATACCGGCTATTGACGCCAGTAAATTAAAGTAATAAAAACCAACTTTTTCTTTAATTTCATGCCACGACACTAAAATGCAAATAAGCGCTAAAAAGAGTGTTAATGACACCAAAACAAGACTTAAATAATCAATAGCTAGCGCATATTCAATGTTAAAACTCTCAATCCAAGCAAAGCGTACTAGTAGATGTAATTGATTAAAATTCACGCTCGAGCTTGTTATCATCAGGGTAAAAGCAAAATAAGCACCAATGGCTACTACCGACAGTAATGCCAAGTATCGAGCACTATTTACTTTAACGCCTTCAGCAAACCAAGCAAGACCTCCAGCAACAAGTAGAGAGCACATCACAAAAGTAATACTCATTAGCTTGCCTCCATACTAATTGTGCCAACATTTACTGTTAAAAGTAGCGCTAAGAGTAAAAGTAAAGTCGCTAGACCAATCGCAGAAGCATACCAGCGTAATTTGCCATTTTGACTACTTGCCAGTACATCGTGCCAAAGTGAGATATACCACGCATTGAGCATCATCAGCTGATCAAAAATATCTTTACGATTTAATTTAGCTAAAGCACAGTAAGGTTTGACAAGAAGCCAAGAATACAGGCTATCAAAGCCAAGACCTTGTTGACAAAAACGGGCTAAGCCACTGGTATTCTCAGTAAGTGTCACATCACTAGGTGCTCGATACTTGGCAAAGTAAAACCAAGAAAAAATAATACCTACAAAAGGAGTTGCAATCGCAACGGGATGTAACCAAGCAGGCTCGTTAAGTGTTTCTATAACAGGAGCGACAGCAAACACAGGGGCTAGGCTTACTTCTAAGATATTGGCAAAAGCACCCCCACCAAGGGATAATATTGCTAATGCTATCAGGGAAAGTTTCAGTAATTTACTCGATGATGGCTGTAAACTGGTTTCAAATCGCGCTTTACCCATAAAGCCAAGAAAAAATAATCGGCAACTATAAATACTGGTTAATAGTGCCCCTAAAATGGCGCAAAGCCAAAGTAATGGCCCTGCCGTCGTTGATGAGAAAAGCTGCGCAATAATCGCCTCTTTAGAGAAAAAACCTGAAGTGCCAGGTAATGCCATCAAACACACTAAACCTATACTAAACAGGATGGTTTCTAGAGGTAACCGCTTGAGTAGGCCACCCATTTTGAAAAGGTTTTGCTGATGGTGAAGGGCTAAAATAATCGCTCCAGCAGTTAAAAATAATAGCGCCTTAAAAAAGGCGTGAGTCATTAAGTGGAAAACCCCCGCTGAAAATGCTCCAGCGCCTAATGACAACATCATGTAACCAATTTGACTCATGGTAGAGTAAGCCAACACCCGCTTAATATCTGTTTGCGCCAGTGCCGCAATGCCGGCAAGCAACAGAGTTAATGCTCCAAGCCATGCAACATAAGTCATCACCTCAGGTGCTAATAAAAAAATGCCATGCATTCGAGCAATCAAATAAACACCCGCGGTTACCATAGTGGCGGCATGAATTAAGGCACTTACTGGGGTTGGCCCAGCCATGGCATCAGGCAACCAAGTTTGTAAAGGCAATTGCGCTGATTTGCCAACCGCGCCGCCTAGTAATAATAAGGCTATCCAATAAGGCTGACTATCACCCTCAATCCATAAAATCCTTGCACTTTGGTTAACATCAGTAATGGTTAATTGCCCTATCTCTTTAAAAATCATAAACAAGCCAATAGCCATAGCAGTATCGCCAACTCGCGTGACAATAAAAGCTTTTCTTGCAGCCAAAACATTGTCTCTTTCACGATACCAAAAGCCAATCAGTAAGAAGCTACATAAGCCAACACCCTCCCAGCCTAAATAAAGCAGTACTAAATTATCTGCTAGCACTAGAATCAACATGGCAACAATAAATAAGTTCATATAGGCCATAAAGCGGGTAAAGTTTGCATCCTCTTTCATGTAGGCTGCAGCAAAAATATGAATCAATAAACCAATACCTGTCACTACACAAATCATCACTGCAGCAAGGCCATCTAAATAAAAGCTTATATTAATTTGTTCATTGGAAGATAAAGTAAACCAAGCCCATAAATGCGCGGTGATCACGGGCACATCTACTGATAAATACTGAACAACGGCAAAACTCGATAAGGCACTTAACACCATAGCCCCAACACTAATACTTGCCGCTAAGTGCCAAGATAAGCGTTTAGCAAAGCTAATTAACAGCACAAAACTCACTAAAGGATAAAAAGGCAATAAGGTGAGTAAGGTTACGATAGTGCTTTCAGACATACATTACCCCTTCAACTTACTGAGCAGGTCAATATCAAGAGATTTGAAGCGTCTTTGCATTTGAATTAATAATGCTAACCCCACCGCAACTTCAGCAGCAGCAAGTGTCAAAATTAAAATAAACATAACTTGGCCATCTGCTTGCTGCCATGCACTACCGGCGCCAATAAAAGCAATACCAACAGCATTTAACATGACTTCTAAACTCATCAATATATACAAGGTGTTTTTGCGTACAATCACACCAACAAAACCAATGACAAATAAAATGCTCGCAAGCATTAAAATGTGACTTAAAGGAATAGCACTCATGATGGCTCCCCCTTATTATTGCTTGGCTGATGCAAACTTAAATGCTCATCTTGACCGTCAGGTTTAGCAAAGTGATATCCTGCGATTAAACCCGCAAGTAACAAGAAGGAAGCTACCTCAACAGCCAATAAATAAGGCCCATAAAGCAATGTTCCTACTTGCTTGGCACTGATAATGTTTGAAGTTAATTTTTCCTGTAGTGCGCCACTATCAATAACAAAGACGAGCTGTGCCAGTAATATTATTGCGATACAACTCGGCCCCAACCAAATATTTAAAGAGGCAACTTGGGGTGCATGCAATGTTTCATCTTGTCCTAAACCAAACATCATAATGGCAAAAACGAATAGCACTAAAATCGCGCCCGCATAAACAATCACTTCTAACCCCGCCGCAAAAGGTGCTCCCATCAAGTAGAAACAAACCGCTACAGCTAATAACGACACCACTAAGTAAAGTAATGAGTGTACTGAGTTTTTACCCGTAATGACCTTCAAGCTCGCGACAATGGCAAGTAATGCGGCCAAGTAAAACATCCATTGTATCGGTGATAACATAATCATGGCATTAACCCCTTAATATCAACAGGTGGTTTCTCATTAGCTGCCTGCCCTTTGCTTTTGCGCTGACCGTTTATATCCACTTCAATACCACTGTGACGATAAAAACTATAATCTGGGTATTTTCCTACCCCTTTAATCAGTAAATGCTGCTTTTCATAGACTAGGTTTTGTCGATCGTATTCTGCTAACTCAACATCGGGTGTTAATTGAATAGCGTAAGTTGGACAGGCTTCTTCACAAAAGCCACATAAAATACAACGAGAAAAATTTATGCGAAAAAAGTCTGCTCGCTTTCGACCATCATCATCAATAGTTTGTTGCAAAGCGATACAATCAACGGGACAAGCAGCAGCGCATAGATTACAGCCAACACAACGCTCTTCACCATCGGGGTCACGCGTTAGCACAATTCGACCTCGGTATCTCGGTGCTAAATAGGGTTTTTGCTCAGGGTATTCAACGGTATCTGCTTTGGTAAAAGTATGCTTAAGCACTAAGCCCATAGTTCTTAATTGGCTGATAAACATATCTAAAGCTGATTTAACAGCACTGACTTTTGGCGTTGATTTAGCCATAAAATCCCCCGGTTAATTTAAATACAGCGGTTACCAATAAATTAAGCAAAGCTAGAGGCAGCATATACTTCCAACCGAAACTGAGCAGTTGATCAAAGCGTGGCCTTGGTAGTGATGTTCTTAATAAGATGAAAAATAAAACAAAGATGAATACTTTTAAAATAAACCACACCAGTGGCGGTAACCAAGAAGCTAATGGCTCAGGCATAAGCCAACCGCCGAAAAATAACACCACAGACATAGCTGAAATTAGGGTGACCCCTAAATATTCCCCTAAGAAAAACAAAGCAAATTTTAAACCTGAATATTCCGTATGAAAGCCTGCGGTTAACTCTGTTTCAGCTTCAGGTAAATCAAAAGGCAAACGGTGACTTTCAGCAATTCCTGCAATTAAAAAGATTATAAAGCCAACAAATTGCGTTTGAATAAGCCAGCCACTTTCTTGCGCCAACACTATTTCTCTTAAATTAAAAGTACCGGTTAACAACACAACCCCCATCACAGATAGCCCCATAAAGACTTCATAACTCACTGTTTGTGCTGCCGCGCGCATACCACCCAATAAAGCATATTTAGAATTAGATGCCCAACCCGCTAACACCACGCTATAAACAGCAAGTGACGCCATAGCAAGAAAGAAGAGCAAACCAATATTTAAGTCTGAAACACCAATGGTGGGTGAAAATGGCATCACAGCAAAACTCATTAACACACAAACAGCACCAATCACAGGGGCAAGGATGAATACTAACCGATCACTAAAGGGGGGTACCCAGTCTTCTTTTCCTAATATTTTTAATAAGTCAGCTACAGATTGTAAAATGCCAATAGGGCCAACACGATTAGGTCCTAGCCTGTCTTGCCAAATGCCGATCATCCTCCGCTCTACCCATACCAACATGGCAGCAATAGGGATCAGCAAGGCGATAATCAAGGTTATTTCTAATAGCTTAAATAATATCTCAATCATATTACTCTCCTCCATTGTTCAAGAAGGAAATTGGAATGGTTTGATCTTGCGCTTTAAGCCTAACTAATATGGCTGCTTTTTCTTTATTGGCAGCCGCTATACGTAGCTTTTCCCCTTGCTCATAGCTAACAACTTCATCTTGTTCAGCTTTAGTTATTTGTGCTATTTCAATCGGGCAATTATTAATGGACATATCTAGCTCAAAAATGCTCACTAGTAAAACATCATCAGATAAGTTTTCATCCACACTAACTTGAGCTAAAAAATGCCGCGACTGTAATGCTAGCTTGACTATATCTTTGGTATTACAGCTACATTGCTTAGCTAAACCCACAGACATTGTGATGCGATTGCCGGCAAACATTAAGGTGAACTCAGGCAGTTTTTTACTCTGTTGTTCCACTAAAAACCAAGGTAAATTCTGAATTAATACTAGCGAGTTATTATGCTTTTTATGCTGAGAAGTATTAGGCCAAAGCTGAGCAAGTTTACCCTTAAGTGATGCACTTTGAGTTTCATCAAAATATGCCGAAAGACTTAAATGTAATAGGTTTTCATTTTTGCTATGTGCTAACTCACCATTTACTTGCTGTTGATATTGAAAAACAGCTTGATTAGAGTTCCAAGCGGG
>ENA-UZWX01001444-UZWX01001444.1-metagenome-genome-assembly--contig:-Day-4---50m-contig-1444_pt1 | contig 51956 bp, 39 predicted proteins | sample MGYA00260347_ERZ794907 | MGnify/ENA metagenome assembly ERZ794907 | reverse complement strand
CTCTTTTAATAGATTGCTTTTTCTTAACTGGTTTTTTCTTCGCCATATTTTTGAAATTTCTTCTTCAGGTAGGTTTACAAAGCAAATGTATTTTTTGCTTTCGTTCTAATGTTAGACCCTAAAATCCTACATTTGTAATACCTAATTTGTAACAAATGAAACACATTTTTATTATAATTATATCAATGGTACTCTTTGCTGGGTGTACTAAAACAAAACACGGTAGTAATACTGAAAAAACCTCAGCTGAGGAAAAAACATTAAGTATTAAAAATCCAAAGGAAAAGACACAAGAAAAAACACAAAAAATAAATACATCAGAAATGGAAAACGGACTTTATGCAAAAATGACAACTAACTTAGGAGATATATTGATTAAGTTAGAAATGGAAAAAGCTCCTTTAACTGTTGCTAACTTTGTTGGTTTGGCAGAAGGCAAAATCAATAATACTGCAAAATCAGAGGGGCAACCATATTTTAATGGTTTAACTTTTCATAGAGTTATACCAGATTTTATGATTCAAGGTGGAGACCCACAAGGTATGGGTATGGGCGGACCTGGCTATAGTTTTAAAGACGAATTTCATCCTGATTTAAAGCACACTGAACCAGGGATACTTTCTATGGCAAATGCCGGACCTGGCACTAACGGAAGTCAGTTTTTTATTACAGTTGCTCCTACTCCTTTTTTAGATGGAAGACACGCTGTTTTTGGCAGTGTGGTTGAAGGATTAGATGTTGCAATTGCAATTTCTAAAGTAAATAGAGATGGTAGAGATATGCCTCTTGAACCAATTTTTATGAATCCGGTTGAGATTATAAGAATGGGGGAAGCCGCAGAAGCATTTGATGCTGCTAAAACTTTTGGAACATTGAAATAATGAAAACGGTTGATTCTTATAATTTTTGTTATAAAAAAGCTCTTGTTAGAGTAGATTTTAATGTGCCATTAAATGAAAACTTTGAAATTACGGACGACAGCAGAATGACCGCTGCTTTGCCAACCATTAAAAAGATTTTAAGTGATGGTGGATCTGTGGTAATTATGTCTCATTTAGGGAGGCCCAAAAACGGACATGAAAATAAGTACTCCTTAATCCACTTAGTTCCTCATTTAGAAAAGCTTACAAATGCCTATGTTGTGTTTTCTAATGATTGTATAGGTGAAAAAGCCGTTGCTCAAAGTGAAAATTTAGAACCAGGAGCCATTCACGTACTTGAAAATTTAAGGTTTCACAATGAAGAAAAAGCTGGCGATAAAGATTTTGCAAAGAAATTAGCTGAACACGGAGATATTTATGTAAATGACGCGTTTGGAACTGCTCATAGAGCACATGCATCTACAGCAATTGTCGCTGACTTATTTGAGGATAAATGCTTTGGTAAACTTATGGCTAAAGAGGTTGCAAATGCTGCTAAACTAATGAGTAATCCAAAAAGACCATTTACGGCAATTGTTGGTGGTGCTAAGGTTAGCGATAAAATATTAATTATTGAAAATCTGCTAAAAATTGCAGACAACATTATAGTTGGAGGTGGTATGGCATACACATTTAAAGTTGCACAAGGTGGTTTTATTGGCAATTCATTATTTGAAGAAGATAGAGTTAAAACCTGTAAAGAAATTTTAAAAGCTGCTGAAGAAAAAGGTGTTAAAATTTACTTACCGGCAGACAGCATTGCTGGAGATGACTTTAGTAATGAAGCCAAAACGCAAATAGTTAATAGCAGTGCAATAGCTGCGGGTTGGATGGGACTTGATATTGGACCGAACGCTATCGAACAGTTTTCTAATGTATTACTAAATTCAAAAACAATTTTGTGGAATGGCCCAATGGGTGTTTTTGAAATGTCTTCTTTTGAAAAAGGAACTAAAGCAATAGCAGAAGCTGTTGCTAAAGCAACAGAAAAAGGTGCATTTTCTTTAATAGGTGGTGGTGATAGTAGTGCCGCTGTTAAAAAGTTTGGTTTTACAGATAACGTAAGCTACGTTTCTACCGGCGGAGGAGCGTTATTAGAATATTTTGAAGGTAAAGAGCTGCCCGGGATTGCTGCGATAGCCTAATGCCTCTAAAACACTAATTAAGGGAGCTCTTTTAAGCTCCTTTTTTTAAATCGTAATTTCTATGAAAATGTTTTTTCAAAGAAAGGTAGTTGATTATTTCTAAAAAGAGGATTGCTTTATTTATTTGAACATGAAACTGCAAGAGTAGCAAATAATTTTTAACTGTTAAAAAAGCGATTTATTAGGCATCTTTCCTCTATAAATACTATCAATTAAGTAAACAATAAACGTTCCTAGAAGGCTCTTAATAATCATACCGGGTAACAAATGCAAGATTTCATTTATTGCTTTTGAAAAAGCCATAGAATGTGCAATTAGCCCAACAAATCCACAGAGCACTACAACACTATGAATTTGAATAAAGTATAACAACGTAAATAACCACGATTTTTTGTTGGCAACAATGGTAGACGTAAGTACAAAACCTAGAAAGAAACCAATGGGCCAGCTTACAAAGTAATCTATGCCTGCTCCTTGGCTAAAAACGGGTAATCCTACAATACCAAACAATAAGTATACTATTATAGATAAAATCCTTTGCGGTTTGGTCAAATAGTAATAACCTAAACTTAATGCAAGAGTTTGAAGTGTAAATGGAATGCCATTACCCAATGGTACAGTTATTTTAGCACCTAATACCAATATAAACAAGAAAGCAACCACTTTAAGTGATTGCTTTCCCAAATACTTTTTGTTCTTCTTATCTTTTATATTGATCTGCATAACTAAACACTTTCTTAAGTATTGGTGTTATCCGAGCAACAGGATCTTTTCTGATTTTATCTTCCTCAGATTTTATTTGGCTGAACAGAGCATCCATAGCTCTTTCTGTAACATAATCATTTAAGTCTGTTTTTACATTTTTACCCATTACTATGTTATAAGCCGAAGAAACCTTAGTCCAAGGATCATTTATGTTAACACCGTCTAGAGATTTTTTGATAACTGGTGTAAATTTTTCTTTCAATTGAGCAGACGTAGCTTTCTTTAAGTAAGCTGTTGCCGCTCCATCTCCACCTTTTACAATATTTATTGCATCCGTTATTGTCATACTCTTAATGGCATTAACAAAAATTGGTTTTGCCTCAGCCATAGCATTTTCTGCACCCCTGTTCATTGCGGTCACCACTTTATCAATGTATGGGCCAGCAAGAGCATTTGCAATTGCGTTACTTTTTATTTTAGAAATTCCATCTTGAACTTCTTTCGGCATTATAATTTTATAAGCAGCGTTTTTAAGAAATCCGTCTGTTTTCCCCAAGAATGATGTTCCATTATTTACTCCAAACTCTAAAGCTTGCTTCAATCCAGAAACAGCTTCTGTTTGAGAAATGCCAGTTGCAGAGCTTGTTGACTCTAAAACCTTTAAAAGATCATCACAAGAAGAAAGGGTGAAGGCTAATAAAATTGCAAATAGTGATTTTTTCATTCTGTTATATTGTAGTATAATAATTTATATTCCAAAATAATGCCGTCATTCTATGGGTATAGAAAACTTTTATAAATAACATCCATAATGTTAGTTCTTACGCCGTCTCTTATAAGCTTTCTATTATCTTGAGTAGGATGTACCCTGTTGCTTAGAAAAACATAAATTAAATCGTGCTTGGGATCTGCCCAAACCATTGTTCCCGTAAAACCAGTATGTCCAAAACATTGTGCAGAAGCAAAATCCGAAGCCGGATTTCCTTTACTTCTATTCATCTCTGGCTTGTCCCAACCTAAACCTCTTCGCGAATCATACGCTTGCTTTTTGGTGAAGTTACTAATCGTTTCTCTGTTTAAATATCTTACATTATTATAAACTCCTCCATTTAATAGCATTTGCATTAAAGCTGCTAAAGATTCTGCATTACCAAAAAGGCCAGCATGTCCTGAAACTCCACCCAACATAGCAGCAGCAGGATCGTGCACGGTACCATGCACCAATCCTTGTCTCATGTCTGGACTTAAAGATGTAGGAACTATCTGATTATTAGCGAACTTCTCTAGAGGTAAAAATGTAAGCCTTTCTATCCCCATTGGTTCATAGTAAACACTTTCTACAAATTCATTAAATGGTGTACCGGTAAGTCTTTCAATTAATTCTTTCATCAAAATCATACCTAAATCACTGTATTTATATTTACCAATAGTTCTTAATTCAGAATCATATATGCGTTGCATAATACAATCTTTATATGAGTTAAGCATGTAAATTCCATTACCAACATAAATGTTTTGAGTATCCGATGATACCTTAGAATAAATAGAATCGTACACATTAATATCTTGGATGGTTTCATAATAAAACGGTATCCAATCTTTCAAACCTGCTTTATGCTCTAAAACCATACGAATAGTAACATAGTCCTTATTGGTTTTCTTAAGCTCAGGTAAGTATTTAGACATTTTATCATCTAAAGACAATCTACCATCTTCTACTAATTTCATAAGCGTAACCGTAGTGGCAGCAACTTTTGTAATTGAAGCTAAATCGTATAAATCCGAGTTTTGTACTGACTGAGATTCTCCAAATACGTGTTTACCAAAACTTTTATTATAAACTACTCTTCCGTTCTTAGCAACAAACACCTGACATCCCGGGGTAGCACCACTATTAATGGCATTTTTGGCAATTACATCAATTTTAGACAGTTTTGTTGAAGACATTCCTACTTCTTCTGGAATACCAGTATTTAGCTCACTTAAAGGCTCTGTCGTGACACCCATATCTGCGACAAACTCATCGCCTACAGTAATTGGAAGTAACCCATTTACGCCTATCACCCCAAAAACTGCTTGAGCTGCCTTTTTTTGATTTGCAGCTAAATCTTCGTAAGCTAATAAAACGGATTTTTGACCACTAAAACTTTTAAGATTGTAAGGATTGCCAAAATTTACCAATAGTGTATTATTGGTCTTGTTTGCGTTTCTTATAAACTGTGCAGATTGAGCTGTAACACCGTAATGTGGCGGGTATTTACTTGTTTTATGTAAGCTTATAATGGCGACATCATAGTCTTTTAGCTGTTTGCTTAGAGTATTGTATTGTGCTGCTGAAGCATTTTTACTTATACTTATGTATTTGTCAACCCCAAATGTTTCCAACTCTTTTTGAAATTTTGTAGTTCCACCATGACCAATTGCAATAGAAATAACTTTTTTGTTATCGTCTGTATTTATTGGTACAATCAAGTTGTCATCTTTTGCCAAACAAAGTTCTTGTTCTACCAACCTATAGTTTACATATTTTGCTGAAGTCCGATTTAAATCTTCTTCAATATTTTCTTCTTTAATTCTTTCAAACTCATGTAAACCCATTGCGTGCTTATAGTTAAGCACTTTCATTACTTTACCAAAAACATAATCTTCACTTAACCTGCCCTCTTTTATGGCTCTTTTTATTAACCTGGTTGCCCTTGGAATATCACCCGGTGATAGTAGAATATCGTTACCTGCGGCTAATGCCTTAAGTTCAAGCTCGCCATTTGTGTGATACTTTGCTACACCTTGCATATTAAGTGCATCTGTAAAAGACAAACCGGTAAAGCCCATCTCCCTTCTAAGGATGCCGTTTATGGCTTTATCTGATATGCTTACTGCTATATTTTTTCTTGAATCAATTGCTGGAATATATAAATGAGCTGTCATAACAGACATAACACCTTGATTTATCAAAAACTGAAACGGTTGAAACTCTATTTCTCTTAATCTTTCCATTGAATGATTAATTACCGGTAAGTCTTTGTGTGAGTCAACATCTGTATCACCATGACCAGGAAAATGCTTAGCACACGCAATTATTCCAGCATCTTGCATTCCTGATGCATATGCCCATCCTTTTTTGCAAACATTTGTGGGATTCTCACCAAAGGATCTATAATTAATAACAGGATTGTTAGGGTTGTTGTTTACATCTATAACTGGAGCAAAATTAATATGTACACCTATCCGTTTGCATTGCCTGCCAATCTCTTTACCCATATCATAAATAACAGATTCGTTTTGTATAGCTCCTAACCCAAGTTGATATGGATATGATATTGTATTGTTTAATCGCATAGCTAACCCCCACTCACCATCTATTGCCACCAACATTTTTGTTTTTGACATAGCCTGAAATTTATTTGTTAGCTTTACTTGCTGCGTAGGGTCTCCTTTAAAGAAAATAACTCCTCCTACTTGGTGGTTTTGAATGGTACTTACAACCTCTGCCAAATGTTTAGAGCCATAAGTGGGTCTAACTTCAATCATAAATAATTGAGCTATTCGCTCATCCACACTTAATGAATCAAACGTGTTTTCTGTCCAAGTTTTACCAATACCCTTATCATAAATGTTTGGCGGTGCAAACAAAGCAGATGTAGTTAATAGCAGTATAAGTATAACTGTGTGTTTGAGTATTTGTACCATAGATTTCCCAAGAATTATTCCCTTTTACAAAAGAGAATACAATTGCTTGAAAATCAGGTATTACAGCACACTTTTTTATAAACGCAAGTGTTCTATAAATACTACACAATGCTAGAGCAATCTTAGGCTAACTGTGGATTTCCTAATTTTCTAAGGAAAATAAGATGTGATTTGAAGGCTTCTCTAAATGTCTCAAACTCCTGGTAATTAACCTTATATTTTGCAGCAGTTTCTTTAACAATTTTGTACAGCTTTGGGTAATGTGCGTGAGATACATTTGGAAATAAATGATGAATAACTTGAAAGTTTAAACCGCCAACATACCAAGTAATTAGTTTGTTTTTAACGGCAAAATCAAACGTATTATGTATTTGATGTACGGTCCATTCATCCTTAGAAGTACCATCAAATTTATCGTGATTTGATAAATCAAATTTGTCTACCACATGAGCCATTTGAAAAATCACAGATAAAATCATACCCGCAGTAAATTCTATTATTATCAAACCAATTATTACCTGCCACCAAGCAACACTTAATACAGCAATTGGCAACACAATCATATAACCAACGTAGACTAACTTAAAAAATATTATCTCAGCTATCTCCTTCGTTTTTTTAGCACCCTGACTCTTATTTAAACCTCTTGCTCTGTATTTTTTATAAGCAGCAGCATCAGCAAAAAACCAACCTAGGGTTAAAAAACCATAAAAAAATGTCCAATATATATGCTGAAATTTGTGCATTTTTTTAAGAGGAGCATCCGGTGTAAATCTAAATAATCCTTTACCGTCAACATCTTCATCGTGGCCGTGAATATTGGTATAAGTATGATGTAATTTATTGTGTTGATTTATCCAATTATTAGAACTAACTCCCAAAATATCAGCAGTTCTTCCAAATAATTTGTTGATTTTAGGGTTTTTAGAAAAAGAGCCATGGTTGGCATCGTGCATTACACCCATCCCTATACCAGCTTTTGTAACACCCATTAAAAGGCAAAGCAAGGCCAACGCCCAAACAGGTAAACCTGTGGTTAAAATTACAACATACGAACCGAAAAAAGTGATTAAAAGAATAGCGGCTTTTGTTTTAAGTGCATTGTCTGCAAACTTAGAAATGTTAGACTTTCTAAAATACATCTCTACGTTTGATCTTAACTCTCTACTAAAAGTAGTTGCAGAGTTAAACTTAGGCAAAACTATATTTCTCATATTTGATGCAAAGGTAACTAATTTAAAAAATTGTTCAATTTAGGCCGTATCATATTCATCCAAGAAAAATTGGATAATCGGGCTTTACTTGTCGGAAACTCCTCTATAGGGTAGAATGTAGCTTTTGGTTGTTTGCGAAAGGTAATGGTTCTTACTTTATTAGCTGTATCAATATATATTACCATTTTACCGCACACAACATCATTTACACCGGAGTATTGTGTACTATCTTCTCTGGCGTAATAAATGCTTTGGCCGTTTCCATCCACTTCAACACGTTGTAGTTTCCCTTCTACAAAAAACGCATCCAATGTTTTACCAGATATTTGATTAAACAGCCCGTTGGGATCTTTTTCTGCTATAAAGCCCTTATTATAAGCTTTCAGTTTTTCCAAACCGTTTTCGTTATTTAATACAACGATTGTATCTCCCGTTATTTGATTACTATCAGTCCATATTATTGGCTTTATGTAGAATGAAATTGTACTGTCTGTAAAAGCATAAACCATAGAGTCCGACACTGCTTGTAAGTCACTCTTAAAAACTTTAACATTTCTAAACGCCTTTAAAACTCTGTAATCCTCTAAGGAATCTGCAATGTCTATTAAAGTATCTGCCTTAAGGTACAAAGAATCACCGTCTACATTTTTTATGGCTTGAGGGTTTCCGGTGATTATTGTTGTTTTAGTAAATCTTTCATACTTTCCATATTGGCCCGTGAGCGTTACTTTTTCTGATGTATCAACAAGTAATATATTGCCATAAGCTTCTCCTAAGCCCGTATTTCTGTAATAAACCATGCTGTCGGCATTCAGCTTATTTTCTTTACCTTCAATATATACTCCTTTACTAAATTGAGCAATTTCTCTATTTGTATTATACCATCCATATTTACAAAAAATGGTGTTTTCCTCACTAACAATATATGTTGGACCTAAAAAAGTGGCAACTTTACTTATTGTGTTATACTTAAGCGTATCGCTTTCCATCGTGTAATCCGGATTTTCAAGCTTTACACTGTCTTTAAAGAAAAACTCTTTTGTTCTTGAAAAATATGTTCCTTTTTCGCTAAAAAGTTTGTCTTCACCGTTTTTAATATAACCCCCGGTAAAATAAGAACCAACCTTGTCAACCAAATCATAATTAATCTGGTCAGTTTTTAAATTCATAGTGCCGTCGGTAAGCCTAACATTTTTAGACACCTTAGCTTGTCTTAAATCACCATCATACTCAAGGTATTCGCCCCAAAGGTTTAACGTGTCTTGTTGCTTTATGTAAATGTGTCCAAAAGCTTCAATTTTGTTGATTACCTCGTAAAAACGAGCACTATCACAATTCATAAACACGTTTCCCTGTTTAAAACGAACGTTTCCCCTACACATTTGATACCGGCCTACCTCTTGATCATAAACCAATTCATCAGAGCTTAAAATCTCAATCTTGGTTTTTTTGTTGGTTGCATCATTTTGCGATAAAACAATGAGGTAAAAAATGGATGCTATGTATGTAAGTTTTAATCTCAAAATACTAAGGCAATATTACGTTGAAGCTTTATGTTTGCTTTGCATTAGGGCAAAAAACGTGCTTGAAAAGTTAAAAAGCTTCATAAAAGAACATAAACTGTTTGATAAAACAGACCAAATAGCCATTGCTATAAGTGGCGGCAAAGATTCGGTTTTTGCTGCATACGTTTTTAATGAACTTAAATTGCCCTTTACTCTAGTTCATTGTAATTTTAAACTTAGGGGTCAGGAAAGCAATGAGGACGAACAATTTGTTTCTACTTTAGCTACAAATCTTAAATACTGTCAAGGAATTTTCACCAAGTCCTTCGATACAGAAAAGCAATCACAGAAGAATGGTACCAATATCCAAGAAACTGCTAGAACTTCAAGGTATAATTATTTTACAGAGTTATATACTCAAAAAATATTTACTAAAATAATTACGGCTCATCATAAAAATGATGCCGTAGAAACCTTCTTTATAAATCTAAACAGAGGAAGCGGAATTAACGGCCTAAAAAGTATTCCAATAAGTCGGGATTTTATTATTAGGCCTTTACTAGCAATTGATAGTAACGAAATAGCTGAATACTTAAAAACTAAGGAAATTGAATTTAAAGAGGATAGTTCCAATAAAACCAATAAGTATTTAAGAAATAAACTAAGGAACAAGATTATTCCTTCACTTAAAAATGAATTTCCCAATTTTGAAAACAGAGTCACTCAATCAATTGGAATTCTTCAGGAGGAAAACCAACTTTTAAATTACTTTGTAGAACAAACCGTTTCTGAACTTTCTGATTTTGAATCGATTAGCACTCCTTTTAAAATTGCAAAAAATTCCCTTTTAGCTTATCCACAAGCATCAATTCTTTTGTATCGATTATTAGACAAGTGTGGTTATAACTTCAAAACTTGTAATCAAATTTTGGATAGGAATATAAAAAGTGGTGCAATGTTCTATTCTAGCACACACGAATTAACGTTAGATAGGCAAACTATCCTTGTTCAACCCTTAGTTGATCCACTACACGTTGAAATAAATATATCCAAAGCCGGAATATTTCAACATCCATTTGGTGAACTTACCATATCCAAAACCATAAGTAAAGAGTTTAATCAGTTAAAAACGGAGGAAACTGTAAAAATCCCTCCTGATCTTTTTCCTCTAGTTTTAAGAACATGGAAAACTGGTGATAGGATTAATCCCTTGGGTATGAAAGGTAGTAAACTAATAAGCGACTATTTTACAGACATTAAACTGGATACCTTTACTAAAAATAAGACGCTATTACTCTGTAAAGGAACCAACATTCTTTGGGTTTGTGGTCATAGGATTTCTGAAGACCTTAAGATAACTACTTCAGACAATATGTATAATATCTCTATTTCTTTATAAATCCAGGTTAGGCAATGCCGTATCTAACCATAGTTGCGTAATTTTCTAACTTTGTGCAACAAATAAACAGACTAATGAATCTTTAAGATTGTGAGAGCTATTACCAAATATAAAATTATCCTCGTTTTATTAAGCCTTGCATTTTCCAATAAAGCAAAAGCTGATCATATCATTGGTTCTGACATATCCTACATTGCAGAAGATACTTCTGGTGTTTATAAAATTGTATTTAATTTTTATAGAGATTGCAATGGTTGTTATGTGCTTGGTCAATCTCCAAAATGTGGCACTAATGAAAATTGTGCAAGTAGTTCTACTGCCCCTACTGCTTTAAAAATTGTTGGTTTAAAAACTAATTCTAGTACAAACTTAGGTACAATAACTATGACCAGGTCTAGTATTGTTGATATTACCACAACGTGCAATAGTTCAAAAAGTAGATGTGCTCAACCCTGTAACGGATCTTTTCCTTATGGTATAGAAAAACACACTTTTGAAGGTACGGTTGATTTGAGAAATGCAATGAGCAACGGATATTGTGATTTTGAAATTTCTGCGTTGTTATATGTTAGAAATGTGGGTATTACAACCGGGCAAAGCCAACAGTCTTTCTATACTTCTTGTGAAATCAATGCTTGTCAAGCTCCAGGTAATTCGTCACCATCCTTATCAAACGATCCAGTAGCAATATTGTGCTGTAATCAACCATATTCGTTTAACAATGGTGCGGTTGATACAACAGATTTTGATTCAATTTCTTATTCTTTTGCTCCTGCATATAGAGGTCAAAATCAACTCTGTAGTTATAACAGTACTCGATCTTACCTAGACCCCATTTCTACATACTACCCAGGAAGTTTAACCTATCCTTACGCAAATCCGAATGCTTCTCCTCCTATCGGAACTTATTTAGACGCACAAACAGGTGATATTATTTTTACTCCAGTTAATTGTTCTGAAATTGCTGTTGTTGTCATTAAAATGATAGAATGGCGAAAGGACTCTACCGGAACCTATAAACAAATAGGTGTTACTCGGCGAGATATGCAATTTATCGTGATGACTTGCCCCGATAACAACCCACCAACTATTAACGGGCCATTTTCTTATAATGTTTGTGAAGGAAGTCAACTCTGCTTTAACGTAACAACTAACGATGTGGTTTATGTTCCTCCGCCACCAGCAGTAGCTCCTGACCCGGATACCGTTAAAGTAACTTGGAACAGGGGTATTCCTGGAGCTTCTTTTACAGTTATTAACCCAACCGCCCGGCTTCAAACCGGTCAGTTTTGTTGGACGCCACAAATAGGGCAAGCCAGTGACTTACCCTATTCTTTTACCGTTACAGCACGAGATAATGCCTGTCCACTAAACGCAGTAACTGTAAGGTCTTTTAGAGTAAGAGTAAAACATAAGGCACAAGCAGATAGATACATTGACACTTTACCTTGTGGTTTATATGCAATTGAGAGTGACCCCGTTGAAGGTTTTAGGGGAACACCTTCGTATAGATGGCAGATACTAGATAGCAACAGAAACTTAGTTGTAAATAAAAAGGTTGCCAAATTTGGCTCAACTGGTAATTTCTTAAGTGTTAAACAAAAAGATACAATCCAGTTTAGAAGAGGTGGTTTCTATATTATACAACACACGGTAAATAATGCTCCTCTTAATTGTCCAAGTACCTACTTTGATACTCTAATTGTGCCACCCTTATTAGAGGCTAATCTTACATTGGCAGAAGACACATTTGTATGTGCTAATGAAAACCTGCGTTTAGAGCCCTATGTTAGCAATGCAACCGCTCCAATTTCATATCAATGGAGTTCTATGGGTGTTACTGACGACGGAAATTTTTTAAATAACTCGATTTCTTTCCCGGCTGATACGCTCACCTATTTTGAAATTTCAATTCCACATCCACAGTACGATACGGCCATTAGCCTTATTATAACCGATGGCACAGGATGTACTTCGGAGGATACCGTTCAGGTGTTCTTGAAAGCCAATCCTAAGGCAGTTTTGCCTCCTGATTTACGATTGTGCTGGTATGATAGTACGCTTTTGATTCCCAACTTAGATACTGCTTTTTGGGTAGATAGAGAATCTGGAGATACACTCGTTCAAGGGGACACCCTCTTTAAAGAGTGGTTCTTTGATGGCTCTGCACTTGCCTTTAGTACCGATAGTCAAGTAACCATTCACAAACGTGGCGAATACGTCATTAAGGTGATTGATAGTCTCGGTTGTGCCGATACAGACACCTTCTTCCTCTTTGTAAATGACACCTTAGTCGCTGATCCAGGACCCGATAGAGTCCTCTGTTTTAACGATACCATTTTCTTAGTCGCCGGTGGATTAGATACCGTCGCCAATGGCAATAGCGGCATCTATCGATGGTACAATAAAACTACCGTTCCTACTTCTTTCTTAGGCACAAATGATCATTATGAAATTGTAGCTCAAAACGATGTTGAATATGAACTTAAGTTACAGGTTACCCAAGGGGGGATTACTTGTCACGATTCGGACAATATACTCATTTATGTAAATCCATTGCCCGTTATTAGTTTAAGACCGGATAAGGATATCTGTTGTGATTACGGTAATGTATCGCTGAACTTTGATGTTAACAGCCCTGCTGGTGGTACTTGGTCTTCTACTGATTATCCTTTCTTGGTAAACAATAATATTTTCTATACCGATAGTGCTTGTGGTATTATTAATGCTCCTGCTCGTTCGGTTACTTCGGATGTGGTTTATACTTATCAAGACCCGGCAACCCTCTGTATTAATTCTGACTCTATTAAAATCAAAGTAAATGCTCTGCCTAGGCTTATTCTAAATGAAGGAGATTATTGCCAAGACATTAATGAAATTAAATTGGATGATGATATTGTTATTAGTCCTGCTAACACAAGTTTAGGTTCTCCTTCTTGGAGTTGTATTGAATGTAATGGCAACGACTTTAGCAAAATGCTGGTTGACAAAGGTTTTGTTGGGGCTCCTGATTTTTGGTTAGACATTAGTGAATCTACTTACTCTATCCAAAACCCAGGTAAAGACACCATTATTCTTGAGTTTGAATATGTGAATGAGTTTGGCTGTAGAAACAGAGACACTACTTCTATTAGAGTATGGAGAGTTCCTAAAGTTGAATTCTCTCAATTAAGAGACTTATGTTGGGATGAAGGTGAAGTTAAATTAGATGACCTTACTGGTGTTAACTTAACCGACGGTGTTTGGTCTGTTTACGATAGCTCTGGGTTTAGACTTGCTTCTACTCTTGGTGGAATTGTAGGAGACACTATTAATACCTTAAACAGTGTTCAACTGCCTAACCCTATTCCTGGTGTTAAATCATACATTATCCGTTATACGCATACTGCTACTGGTTGTCCTGCATTTAACGATACTACTTTAACTATTAATCCGCTTCCTTCTTTAACGTTAACTGACTTTACTCGTCAGCCACCTAATTATTGTGAAACGGAAAGTAACATCCCTCTTACGGCTAATCCTTCGGGTGGCTCTTGGTCTTCTACAGACCCTAGTGCTCTTGCGGGTGGTAACGCCTTTAGTCCAGGTTCGGCTTCCACGCACAGTGCTCCTATTTGGTTCTATTATGATTATACTAATCCTGCTACGGGTTGTAGAAGCATAGATTCTATTGATGCGGTTGTGGAGCCTTCTCCTACCCTTAATATACCGAATGATACTAGTTTCTGTAAACCTTTAGGTGCTATGCAAACTAACCTTAGCTTTAAAATATCTGCTGAAGACAATTCTTCTTTAAGCTGGTTTGCTGCTAATGTTTATAATAATGCTAACAGAGCAAATTTATCTACTGCTCCGGTCTTTGATGGTTCGTTTACTCATCAAAACCAATCTACGGACACTTTTAGAATTTTAGCTTTTGCTGGTGGTTTGGGGTCTTGTAATGATATTGATGATTTCTTTGACATTATTGTTCATCCGAGACCGGACGCAAGCATTGCTCCTTCGGTTCCTAACGGATGTAACCCGGTAACTACAGATTTTGCCGTAACCTTAAACAACTCTGTTGTTCCTGATCCTGTTAATGGATACAATTGGGACTTAGGGAATGGAGATAATTCTTCTTCGGATGTACCTAATACTACCTATACTACCGATGGTACTAGCAACATTAGTCTTGTATTTACTTCGGATAAAGGGTGTGATACTACTTTAACTACTACTGTAGATGTGTATCCTATTCCGGTAGCTGATTTTGTACCTAATCCAGATAATTATACTACCGCTGCTTTACCTCGTTTTACCTTTAAAAACCAAAGCTCGGTAAGCAATGTTCTAGGCAGCAGTATTACCAATAACTATTGGGACTTTGGAGACCCTAATGCTTCGGATGATGTTTCTACAGATTTAGACCCTTCTTGGTTCTATTCTTCTGATACTAACACCTATATGGTTAAGCTTGTGGTTGAAACCAATTTCGGCTGCAAGGACTCTTTTGAGTATCCTGTAATTGTAGGACCAGACCTTATTGTGTATATCCCAAATGCTTTTACTCCAGATAATGCCGGACCGACAGATAATGAAGGATTTAGTGCTGTTATTAGTGGTGAACTTTGGGCTGAAATTATTGTCTTTAATCGTTGGGGTGAAATTATGTATCAAACCAATGAAATTATTGAAGATGGAGCTGGTAAAACCAAAACTCAACCGTGGAACGGGGATTACAAAGGTGTCCCTGCTCAACAAGATGTATATGCTTATCAGTTGAAGGTAAAAGCACTCAACCAAAAAGAGTACACTTATACGGGTACGTTAACGTTGATCCGTTAATGAACTGTTTTTCTTTTATTTTACTTCCTCTACTGTATATAAAAACTGAAGCACATGTAAAAGCAAAATTAGTTTACCCAATAATTCCCATTGAAGATAATTGCCATTTTGTGTTTGATGATACCACATCTACTTATGTACTATCTAAAAAAGAATTCTTACAGTTAAACAAACTTTAGTTTACCACGGATACTTGCTATCAAATTAAAAAAGACACTTTTTATGCAAAAGAATTTTCCATTGTTTTTGAAGAAGTTCTTAAAGAAAACCATTCAGTGTTTTACGTTACAGATGGAAATTTACAAAGTGAATATCAAAGCGGTTTAAATGATGCTAGAACAAAGATTTCCAAATACAGTAAAGTGTATATTAACGAGATTAATTATCCTATGCATGGAACCCTTTTTAGGGTTAAACCCATAACTCTAATCATAGATTCATTAATAGTTCCTAAAATGGATACTTGTTGGGTACAAATACCAACATCTGAAAATATAAGAACTGATATAACAAAAGATAGCTTTATACAACTCATTAATAACTCATTAGGGTTTAATTCTTGTTCCAAAAGAATTACTTGGCCAGATAGTTTATCAAAGGCAAGACTCCTGTTTTACACCTACAACCCTAAAAACACCTACAGTTATCAACCTATTAAGCAATTTGAAATATTACCAAATAAATTCTCTGCGGAATTTATTAATCAACTTGAAAGGTTAAATCCTAATGATTTAGTTGAGTTTCGTCCTTTAGTTTATCAAAACAATGGGGAATATTACGCTTTTTAAAATACGATAAGCCTAGTTTTTATGCCCTCATAGGCCTAATATATTTAACAGCTAGAGATTAAGCTATTAAAAGACTAGAAATAAACAAAAAAGTATGACCGCAAAGCGAGTCATTACCCATTCATACTTACTAAGAATTCATCGTTATTCTTAGTGCCCTTCATATAGTTAAGCATCGTGTTCATAGCTTCTTCACTGTTCATGTCTGCTAAGTGATTTCTCATAACCCACATTTTTTGAAGTACTGCTTTATCCAATAATAGGTCTTCTCTTCTTGTACTAGAAGAAACAATATCAATTGCTGGATATATACGTTTGTTTGATAGTTTTCTATCAAGTTGAAGCTCCATATTACCTGTACCTTTAAACTCTTCAAAAATCACTTCGTCCATTTTTGATCCTGTTTCAGTAAGTGCCGTTGCAATTATTGTCAATGACCCTCCGTTTTCTATGTTTCTTGCAGCCCCAAAAAATCGTTTTGGTTTTTGTAAGGCATTTGCATCTACGCCACCACTTAATATTTTACCACTGGCGGGTTGTACAGTGTTATACGCTCGTGCTAATCGCGTTATTGAATCTAACAATATAACAACATCGTGCCCGCACTCTGTTAGTCTTTTAGATTTTTCTAACACAATATTTGCCAACTTTACGTGCTTATCTGCCGGCTCATCAAATGTACTGGCAACAACCTCAGCTTTTACACTTCTAGCCATATCTGTAACCTCCTCTGGCCTTTCATCAATCAAAAGTATAATCATATATACTTCTGGATGATTATTTGCAATAGCGTTTGCCACATCTTTAAGCAAATTTGTTTTACCAGTTTTAGGTTGAGCTACTATTAATCCTCTTTGCCCTTTACCTATTGGAGAGATAAAGTCCATAATTCTAGTGGAATAATTGTCGTGTTTGTATTCTAAGTTGAATTTTTCATCTGGGAATAACGGAGTAAGGTGGTGAAATGCAACTCTATCTTTTACAAACTCTAAAGTTCTACCGTTTACGCTTAAAACATTAATTAAAGCAAAATACTTTTCACCTTCTTTTGGCGGTCTGATATTCCCTTTAACTACATCTCCAGTTTTAAGTCCATTTTGACGTATTTGATTTGGAGAAATATATACATCATCTGGTGAAGGTTGATAATTATAATCTGCAGATCTTAAAAAACCATATCCATCCGATATTACTTCTAAAACCCCCTGTGTACTTACAATACCCTCAAGCTCGAGGTAATTTATTAGTTTTTCTTCCGATTCTCTTTTCTTTCTTTTGTCTTCATCCGCTCTTTTTCTATCCGTTTCTCTTTGCTCTCGCTCTTTTTCTTTTCTTAAATCCGCTTCTGAAGGCTCTTTTTTAAAGTTATCACCCGTGTTTTTAACATCGTCATTACTCGTGTTTTTAGATATCCTATCTTCACGACTAATTCTTTTTTGAGGTGTCGCCTTTTCTTCACGACTAATTCTCTCTTGATTTCTTGGCCTTTGCTCTCTTTTTTGAGGTTCCTCCTTTTCTTCCGAATCTGAGGAATTTGTATTTCTAGGTTGTTTCCTTGGCTTTTGCTTACGTCTTGGTGTTGGCTTATTATCTTCAGAATTAGCATTATCTGCTTTTTCTTGCTTTACCGTTGCATCTTTATCTCCTTCAGCTGTTTCTACTTTCTTTCTTGGTTGCCTTGGTTTTCTTTCAGGCTTATTAGCTGATTCTGATGGTTTTCGGGTTGGTTTTGCCTTATTAATAGGCTTTTTGGGAACCTCAACTTTGGCAAACTTTTCTGGATTTACCGCTTGAAAGTCAAGTATTTTATAGATTAAATCTTGCTTCTTTAAACCTTTGTGCTTTACCTCAAATTTATCGGCTATTGCTCGTAATTCTGGAAGCACCATTTCTCCCAATGAAAGAATATCGTACATGTATATTAAAATGCTTTGTTAAATAAAATGTTTCTAAAAAATATAGGAATATTTTGATAGAACTGCCTGATAGGCATTGCAAGTGTATACTATATATTTAAAATATGCAAGCAATTAAAGACATCTCAGTAGGCTTTCGTCCTTATTACAACTTTATAGTAAAAAATAAAAGGCATAAAAAAAGCAAGATATTAAGTCTTGCTTTTTAAATTTTATATTTTTTTACTACACAAGAAGTCTAACTGGCTCTTCCAGTAGCTCTTGAAATGTTTTTAAAAATAATGCTCCGCTAACACCGTCCACAACTCTATGATCGCAGCTAAGAGTTACCTTCATTACATTCCCTGGTTTCATTTCTCCATTTTCAACTATTATAGTTTCTTTAGAACTTCCGATAGCTAAAATACAAGAATCTGGAGAGTTAATAATTGCAGTAAACTCATCAATACCAAACATACCAAGGTTTGATATGGTAAACGTATTCCCTTCCCAATCTTTAGGTTGAAGCTCTTTATTTTTAGCTTTACCCGCTAAATCTTTTACTTCTGATCCAATTTGTGACAACGATTTTGTATCAGCAAATCTCACTACCGGCACAAGTAAACCATCGTCAACAGCAACAGCCACTCCTACATGAACGTGATGGTTTTTTCTTATTTTATCTCCTAACCAAGAAGAGTTAATAATTGGGTGCTTTTTAAGAGCAACAGCCGCAGCCTTAACTACTAAATCATTCACAGAAATTTTACTTTCACTATACTCATTCATACGTTTACGTGCTGCCATTACCGCATCCATCTTTATCTCTTTAGTTAAATAAAAATGTGGTGCAGTAAACTTACTTTGCCCTAATCTTTTGGCAATTGTTTTACGCATTTGAGTTACTGGAATATCCTCATAACTTTCAACACCAACAGAGCCTGTAACAACTGCAGCTGGAGCTTTAAAATTTTCTATATCTCTTTTAATTATTCTTCCATTGTCGCCAGAACCAGCAATTGAAGATAAATCAATACCTCGTTCTTCAGCCATAGATTTAGCCAAAGGAGAGGCAAAAACACGACCATTATTAGTTACAACAGGTGCTGTTATGCTAGGGGTTTCTGCAACGGGTTCAATAATTACTTCTTCTTGTGCTGCAGATGTAACTTCTTTAGCTGGAGCCGCAGGTGCAGCCTCAAGTAGATGTTGAAAATCTTCACCTTTCTTACCCACAATAGCAATAACTGTTTCCACTGGAACTGTTTCACCTTCTTGTACGTTTAAGTGCAATATTTCACCTTTTTCAAAATTTTCTAACTCCATTGTAGCCTTGTCTGTTTCCACATCAGCTATCATTTCGCTAGATTTAACTGTATCTCCAACCTTAACGAACCAACTTACGATAGTACCTTCCTCCATCGTATCGCTCATTCTTGGTAATTTTATTGCAACTGCCATTTCTCTTTTTTTGTAAAGCTTCGCAAAATTAAACATCCAAGTCTAAAAATTGTTGAGAATGCTACTTTTTAAGATGAATTATTTAGGTGAAATAAACCTTGTTTTGTGGTACAATGACTCAATACGAAGATTTTTTGAAATATGTGTTTGAAAATGGTACTCCAAAAACCGACAGAACGGGTACTGGCACCGTAAGTGTTTTAGGTGGGCAACTTCGTTTTGATTTATCTAAATCTTTTCCTTTAATAACCACGAAAAAAGTCCACTTTAAATCTATAGCTTATGAGCTTTTATGGTTTCTTAAAGGTGATACAAACACTAAATATTTAACAGACAATGGCGTTAAAATATGGAATGAATGGGCTGATGAAAATGGTGATTTAGGGCCGGTTTATGGCAAGCAATGGAGAAGTTGGCAAGCACCAAACGGTCAAACAATAGATCAAATACAGAACGTATTAAATACAATTAAAAACAACCCAGACAGCAGGAGGATGATTGTAAATGCTTGGAATGTGGGTGAATTGGACCAAATGGCTTTAACACCCTGCCATTGTTTATTTCAATTTTACGTTGCTGATGGGAAATTAAGCTGTCAGCTTTATCAACGAAGTGCCGATTTGTTTTTAGGTGTCCCTTTTAACATTGCTAGCTACGCATTATTAACTTTAATGATTGCACAGGAATGTGGTTTAAAAGCCGGCGAATTTGTGCATACGTTTGGTGATGCCCACGTTTATACAAACCATTTTGATCAAGTAAAAGAGCAGTTGTCTAGAACAGCAAGAACTTATCCTACCATAAAGCTAAATCCAAATATTACTTCAGTTTTTGATTTTGATTACAACGATTTTGAAATAGAAGGATATAATCCGCACCCAAGAATTAGTGCCCCAGTTGCGGTATAATTGACTAGGAAGAATAATCCTGTTCTAGGTAAAACACTGGATACTCGTCTAAATTGTTGAGTTTTTAGTGTTATAGACCATCTTTTAGGCCCAAATTTTAAAGCATTATCAGCTTTTTAAGAGTAGCCCTGTCAGACTTCATCACATTTTTATCCAGCCGACCCCTGTAACCATAAATTCTGGCTTTGCTTGTATGTTGCCAAATAACCCAATTGTGCCTCGGCCTGCGTCTATAATCGCAAATCCATAGAGGATTGCTATTAAAATGCCCTTTAAGGTAATTAGAATATAAATGTGGATGAGTGTAAATGATGGGTTTAACACCGTAATATTTCTCTATAGTCCTACAAAAGCTTCTAATTTCTCTTCTAACCTTATACTTATTTGGCATACGCCTGCGAGTATACTCTACATCTAAAACCGGCACCATATTCCCTTTTTTAAGGCGGGCATGTCTTATAAACTTTAAGGCCTGACTTCTACCACTACTAGAAAAACTCATAAAGTGATATGCACCGTGTAAAACGTTATATTTTTCTAAGTTACGTTTATGTGACCGGTACATTTTGTCTACAATGGTTGTACCCTCTGTTGCCTTTACAAACACAAAATCCGGCTTGTTTTTTTTAACCATTAAAGACCAATTTATGTTGGTCTGATACTTCGATATATCAATTCCCCACAGCCTTCTACCTGCAAATTGAGTAAGAAACTCATCCTCTTTTTCTTGCTTTATCCGCTGTGCAACAGCCGATACTATACTAGCAGTATCAACAAATGGTTTTATTACATGCTTATGTACAGCACATTCTAATTTAGGGTTTAAGCAAACGGCATTATCATCTGGTTTAACCTTTGTAAACCTAAATAGTGCAACTACACAAAAAAGTGCAACAATTGCAAACGATATGTTTTTGAAAACTTTCAATTAATTAAACCACTTCAAATTTACTAACGAATTAATTAAACGTAAAATTATAAATAACAACAATGTTACCGACTGTACAACATGCTAGATTTAAATTTTGGTAAAGTCGCACAATATTCAACTAAACCTCTTTATCTGCAACGTTCTTGAAGACTTCGGTATAAATATTTAATGTTTTTAATGTACTTAACATTTTGTGTAAAGCAAGAGTTTAAGCTCACAAGAATTACACACAAGCACTAAAAATCTCTTGAAAAGTGGTTTTAGTTCTTGCATAAGAATTCAGGCTTTATGAAAGCTTCTTTAAAATATCTATAGCAGCATTCGCAATTACAGTACCTGGACCAAAAACAAAGTCTACGCCATGCTCAAATAAGTAATCGTAGTCTTGCTCTGGAATTACACCACCAGCAACTACTAAAACATCATCCATACCTTGTTTCTTAAGTTCATTTACTACTTGAGGCATTAATGTTTTATGTCCTGCTGATAAACTAGATACACCTAAAACATGTACATCGTTTTCCATTGCTTGCTTGGCTACTTCTTCTGGTGTTTGAAACAGCGGACCTATGTCTACATCAAAACCCAAATCTGCAAAAGCAGTTGCAATAATCTTAGCACCTCTATCATGACCATCCTGACCCATTTTGGCTACGAGAATTCGAGGTCTACGACCGTCTTTAGCTGCAAAATTATCTGTTGCTTTTCGAGCTTCTATTACTTTTTTATCCTCTTGCACTTCTTTCAAATATACTCCACTAATCGTTGCATTTTGAGCTTGGAATCTTCCAAATACTTTTTCAAGAGCATAAGACATTTCACCCAAAGTAACTCTGGCCTCTGCAGCTTTAACACATATTTCCAGTAGATTTTCATTGCCTTTGGCAGCTTCTTCTAATTTAACTAAAATGGCTTGAGCTATTGTTTCATCTCTACTTGCCTTGGCAGCATTAATTCTATCAATTTGACTCTTTCGCACTGCGTCATTATCTACCTCAAGAATGTCAAAATCCGCTTTCTCGTTTGTTTTATATCTATTTACCCCAACAATAATGTCTTTTCCGGCATCTATGTTAGCTTGTTTAATTGCAGCACACTCTTCTATTCTCATCTTAGGAATACCACTTTCTATAGCCTTAGCCATTCCTCCAAGCTCTTCAATTTCAAGAATATATTCCCAAGCTTTAATTGCCAATTCTTGAGTGTATTTTTCTATGACTTCACTCCCGCCCCACGGGTCAATAATTTTAGTAATATCTGTTTCTTCTTGAATTATTTTTTGTGTGTTACGGGAAATTTTTGCACTGAAATCCGTTGGCAGGGCAATAGCTTCATCAAAACTATTGGTGTGCAAGCTTTGTGTTCCACCAAATACTGCAGCTAATGCTTCTATAGCAGTTCTTGCCACGTTATTATACGGGTCTTGTTCTGTTAAACTCCATCCACTTGTTTGACAATGCGTTCTAAGAGCCATAGACTTAGGGTTTTTAGGATTAAACTGTTTTACCAATTTAGCCCATAACAATCTTCCTGCTCTTAGTTTGGCTATTTCTTTATAAAAATTCATCCCGATACCCCAAAAGAATGAAAGCCTTGGAGCAAAATCGTCTATTCCTAAACCTGCGTCAATGCCAGTTCTAATATAGTCTAACCCATCTGCAAGGGTATATGCTAGTTCTAGTTCAGGAGTAGCCCCTGCTTCTTGCATATGATACCCACTTATGCTAATGCTATTAAACTTCGGCATATTAGATGATGTGTATTTAAAAATATCGGAGATAATTCGCATACTAGGAGCCGGTGGATAGATATAAGTATTTCTAACCATAAACTCCTTCAAAATATCATTTTGAATTGTTCCTTTTAGATCAACCTCATTTACACCTTGTTCTTTCGCTGCTGCAATGTAAAATGCCATTATTGGCAAAACAGCACCGTTCATTGTCATACTTACAGATATGTCTCCCAAAGGAATTTCATTAAAAAGTACTTTCATATCCTCAATGCTATCTATGGCAACACCAGCCATACCAACATCTCCTGTTACTCGCGGATGATCACTATCATATCCTCTGTGTGTTGCTAAATCAAAAGCTACTGAAAGCCCTTTTTGTCCAGCTGCTAGATTTCTTTTGTAGAATGCATTACTCTTTTCTGCTGTGCTAAATCCAGCGTATTGCCTTATTGTCCAAGGACGAACGGCGTACATTGTAGAATAAGGGCCACGAAGATAGGGTAAGATGCCTGCGGTGAATCCCTTCATATTGAGCACTTCGTCTGCACTCAGCACAGGATCTGTCGAAGTGTGAACTGGGTTTACTGGTGCCTGGTCTAAATTTAGACCCCGCTCAATACAACCACTCTCTTCACTCCTCACTAAATACTGCTCCGTCAACTTCTCCAAAAACCAACTTCCTTTTGCCGCATCTTGTATCTCCGCCATATAGCTTTCGCTTTTGAGGAGGAGCAAAATGTTTTTAGCTAGACGAAGACTTTGCTGATTTTCTTTATGGTTAAATGGTAAAACACAAATGTGCTTGGCACCGCCTATGATGGCAGATGCTGCCGCAATGGTTTGTCTAACTAGGTTATTATGTGTAAACTCATCGTTAGATGCAGGTATTACAACATTAATTTCTGTGCTGGGGTTAGCTATTCGGAGTGCTCTTAGCTTCGCAATGTTTTCATAGAGCTTAGTTCCTAGTTCAAAGTAAACAGAAGTTTCATTTGCAGCATTCACTAAGTTTTTTAGCTCCAGATTTCCGCAGTCCTTACCTAGTTCATTTAGATTGCTTATGGTTCTATCTACTCCTTCTATCAGAGAATCGGAAAGCAATGTGATTTGCCAATCACACTGCCCCACAGAATAAACCGCAGTACTGTTTTCTTCAGTGTAGTAGGGCTTAAGAGAGATTCCATCTGAAGTAGCATAGGTCAACTCTTCAAGGCTTTTGCCTTTCAAGTCTTTGGTTGCTTTTGCTTTCCAATCAGCGAGGCTTGCTTTCGCAAACTCATCAAACTTTAATGTTTTATCCAATTGCATTGGGACAAAGGTATGGAAGTCTGAGTTTTGACAACCCCAAGTTAAGAATTTAGGTTCTAAATTCAGCCGGTTAAACTCGTTTTACATTTCGCAAAAATGTAAGTTCAAAGGGCTATTTTTAGGTATCATTTTGTCAGTATTATTATGGAAGTGAATGATACAATGACGCCTGGCTGACACCACGTGTGGTAGCTGCTGATAAATGTCAAAATTGACATATGGCGGATACACATCTTTGCCCCATAATGTACAACCACATTCTCTCAGAAAATCAAGGATTAGTATACATAATCAAGGTAGGCTAATTGTCAAAGAGCAAATTGACGTTACAGAAAACATTAAAAACACTCAATCATTTAACAGACGGAATGTACTTAGATGTATTATTTTATGAAAATGAGGTTTTTAACTCAAAATTTATGGTTACTAGGCTGTCAAGGAATTAATTCCGTTTTTCTTGGATTGACCTTTTTTGCGAAGTTTTTAACATACAAGTAGCGTTCTAGTTTTTTAATATTCTGTCTTGAGCACTTAAGGTGTTACTGTATATGACGAAAACGCCACAGCTCTAAAATTCCCTATGGTGCCTGGACCAAAACTGGAAACCGGATTGTATGGCGTTTGATCTCCGGCACTGGCTATTCCGCGTACAATCTTTTCGTACATATTAAAATAGTCATAAGTGGTTTTATCAATTTCCGATACCCGAAAAGTTGTTGTTTCTCCCTCATAAACATCTCTTGTAATATTACCTAAAAATAGACCTTCATTTGCATTCACAACACGATTATCATCAATGGCCCAATCCATTCTTTCATTATGTACGCCATTCGTCCACCATTCAAATAAGTATCGGTTTCGTGTGGCGGAAGGGTCATTCACTATCCAGTGTTCAGTATAAGCTTTATAGCTTTTGCCGTCTTTGTTAACTACCTGATAGGGGTCTAAAGTGATGTCTCTCAATGTAGCAAGTGGAAGCATGGTAGAAACAGCATTGTAAATCGTGCCATTAATATCAATAATGATACTATACGTATTTCCTGCTTTCCCCATAACTTTACTTCCGCTGTAAACTCCCTTGCCTTTGTAGGTGAGTTGCTCCGAAGTAGTTCCATCACTGATTTCAATTATTGCATTTTGCTCATAATTTATTTTTTGGACGAATGCAGCATTAATATCTTCTGAGTATGATATCTGTATCCATGCGGTTTTGTCGAACTCAATTTTAGCATCTATGACTGTGATGGTTTCGATGTTATTTACATCTAAATCCATAGGAATAAATTCTTCTTGCAAACCTTTTTTGCAAGAGCTAAATGCCGATATCAGTGTGATTAATAGTACTAGTTTCTTCATTTCTTAAAATTTTAAATTAAACTGAAAACTAGGCACAAAACCAAACGTGCTTCTACCATTGGCAGAAAAAAGACTTGAAGAATTTGCACCGTTTTTACCCGCTGAATTATTTACAATATCCATTGTAAAAATATTTCTTCGGTTATAAATATTGTATAGTGAAATATCCAAACTAGGTTGAATATTTCTTTTGTTTTTAGTTCTAATAGCCATAAATATAGGTTCGTATTTTACACCGATATCCATTCTATGATAATCAGGCAAGCGATAGCTGTTTCGTGCTTCCCAATAAGGAAATGCCACACCGCCTATGTAGTAATAACTTTCTGGTAAGGTTACTGGTCTACCTGTGTAATAGACAAAGTTTATTGAAAATGTAAAATCTTTTAGACCTTTCACGTTAGATGGATTATAGCTGAATTGTGAATTTAAACTGTGGGTAATGTCAAACATATTGGGGTAGGATCGACCTTGGTTTACTACATTAATTTCCCACAAAGATTCACCCAAATTATAGCTTACTCTTCCAGTAAAATCCCCTTTAGGTTTTTCAATTGAAATTTCAAAACCATAAGATTTTCCAATTCCTTGAGCAACATAGGCTTCCAAATTGTCCACCAAATAATTATGCAATCCATCTTCGAAATCGGAGACACCATTTTGATGTTTGTAATACGCTTCTGTAGATAATTCGATTTTATTATCAAAAAAGTTTCTGAAATAGCCTATTGCAAATTGATCTGCCAACATGGGTGAAATGTTCTCCGTTGAAGGCATCCATATGTCATACCAAGTTATATCTGAACCAAGCGTCATTAATCTTAAATATTGAGCATTTCTGTTATAAGATGCCTTAATAGAGTTCTTTTTATTTATGATGTAAGTTGCCGATGCTCTGGGTTCGGGATTGATGTACGTTGCCATAATGCTGGTGAAACCTAAAAATTCTTTCTGACTGATTTCCTCATTAGATTCATCATCAAAAACCGTTGTATGTCCTGGACCTAAACGGTTATACAAGGAAAGCCTCAAACCTAAATGAACAGCAAACTTTTCTTTGAAAGTTTTTTCAAATTCAGAATACAATGCACTCTCAAGACCCTGCATTGGTGGCATAAACTTACCTGCATCATCTTGCGTTATATCCAATAGAGAGCCATGGTTAAAATCTTGATACTCGCTTTGAAGTCCAAATCGCCAGGTAGCTTCATTAGATGAATAGTAGGTGAAATTCTGCTTAAAACTGTAGGTGCCAATGCCAGAGTAAAAGTGGTACTGACCACCATCGTTAAAGGTGCTGTATTTACTGGCTATAAATGAAGTATTAGAAACAAGTTCGTCATTAAATATATGATTCCATTTTAAATGCCCCGCTTCATTTCCCCAGTCAGTAAGACCAGAAAATGTTATAGCATAATCTTTACCATAATAGCCAGAGAAGCTTAGGCGATTTTTGTCATTTACTTTCCAAACAACTTTTGTATTAAAATCATACCATCTTTCTTGAGGTTGAAAAAAGGTTAAACCACTTGTAGTTCCGCCTTTGCTCGTTCCTCCCTTTCCATTAGTGTCGTCAACGTAGTTGCCACTAATCTGGTCAGACCAATACCCAAAGCCCCAGCGAGTTCCTCTTCCTGCAACAAATACAGATAGTTTGTTTTTAATTATTGGGGCTTCCAACGAAAACTTTGAAGTAATTAGTCCAAGACTGATGTCCCCCGCAAGATTTTCAAAATTTCCATTGGCCATTCTAACATCTAAAACGGCAGAACTTCGTCCTCCAAAACGAGCCGGAATACCTCCTTTGTACACGGTCATTTCACTAACAGCTGCTGCATTAAAAACAGAATACAATCCCCTTTGATGAGAAGCATAATAGAGCGGCATCTCATCCATCAAAATTAGATTTTGATCGAGACCACCACCTCTTACGATAAAACCTGCACGACCTTCCGCAATGCTGTTAATACCTGGAAGCATCTGAATAGTTTTAAAAATGTCTGTTTCACCCATCACGATCGGAATTTTTTCAATTTGTTTAATATCCAATTTTTTACTGCTGACGCTTGTTGAGGAAATATTTTCATTCGGCTTTTGGGAAGTTACTGCAACTCCTTCAAGCTGAGTAGAAGAAGGTACCATTTCTATATTGAGCCTTCTATCTTCAGTAATGTTTATGGTTTTAGTTATAGTTTTATAACCCATATAGCTGAAAATCAATATATGTTTTCCTTCAGAAAGGTTTATGGAATAACTCCCTTTATCGTTCGTAATTGTCGTATTTTTAGTACTTTCTTCAAAGACTGAAACTCCAGGAACGGCTTCTTTCGAAGATGCTTGCTTCACTATCCCACTTAACATAAAACTGTTTTGAGCATTTGCATTTACTAAAATAAAAATTACCAATCCCAGAAACGCTATTCTTGAAACTTTAAAAATCATTTGTATCTATACTTAATTGTCATTGCTTATTCTTTTATATTTTCACAAGTACCATTTCAAACCAATGGAACTTTGTGTCCATCTTCTGTTTGGGATTCCAATGGTGGATTTATGAAGCTCATTACTGGCTCCAATGGTACCTTGTAGTCCTAGCCGAGGTATCGGTCTATACTCCACACCAAGCTGTCCTTGCAAACCATACGTCATTTTGTATATACTGGGTACTACATTCTCAATATCTATAATAGCGGTGCTCAGCATGTAGCTGTTATCACTCAAATTTACTATTTCAAAATTTAAGTCGCTTTGTTTGAAAAAAGTAAGATCAAGCCCAACCTTGGCGATAAAACCCCACTTATTTCTAGATTTCATATAGCCTACTCTTAGTGGTATCCCCCAAGACTCTAGCTCTTGATTCATATATATAGACGTGATAAATTTCTTTTTTGGATCAGCACCGCTAGGATCTGGTGTTAGTTTTACCTTAGCATCTACCGCACCATTTGTAGTTTCTACATTGATGTTGTAATTGTGCTTACCCAAGCTTTCTTCTTTGTCTTTAGCATAGAATTCACCTTTATATAGATTTGTGAAGTTATAATTTCCTCGAGTAGCTCCAGTTTCTAATATCAGCCCATTGTTTAACTTGGCTCCAACGAGTAGCACTTTATTATATACAATATGCTCTTGATATTCATACGTATAAGAGAGTTTACTTGTTTTATCCTTTTGAGGTTTAGTCTTATAATCCACTGTTTCCAATGCTAATTTTTGAAGACTAAATTGAACATAGAGCTTTTTGTTCCTTGGTTTGGTAGTTTTGAGTATTGGTGTAATTTGCTTTATGCTTGGCACACCTAAGTCGTCCAATTTACCAAGCGAATTCATAAAAGAACTTATAGGTTTCGGAACAAGATTTAGAACTATTGGGGTCTCGAAATTTGATTTGTCAACGCGTTCATTCAAATTGTGTTCATTGACTATTGAAGGAAATTCATCCGACAGATTTGTGTTTTCAAGTATTCTAGCTGAAATATCAGCAACATCTCTAGCTATATTTTTATTAGTTGTAGGACTACTCGTAACCTTATTTGGAATGTGAGGTTGTTTGTCTTGACTCTTGTTAAGTGCAATGTTATTTAAAACCATTTGGTCCTTAGAAAACATCAAATCCAAATTATTTTGAGTAAAAGAGTCCGTAATTTGATTCTTGTTTTGTTTATCGCTAACCGCAGTCTTTTTTAAATCCGCCTTACTAAAATAGTGATAAATAGTATAAGAAATACCCGTTGCTATTAAAAATATGGCTGCCCATTTAACTAATAATGCGTGTGGTTTAGGCACTGCACTTACTCCATCAGAAGTAGGATTTATAGCACCCCATAGTGCATCAGGAGGCATTTGTTCAAATCCACTGAAAGACTCCTTTAGTTGGTCGTCTATGTGATTATTCTTATCCTTCATTATACATTACTGAGTTAGTTTTTAGTTCTTTTTTTAGGTTCGCTCGAGCTCTGTTGAGTTGGCTTTTTGATGTACCTATGCTTATTGATAATGATTCGGCTATCTGTTTATGAGACCAGCCTTCTATGGCATATAAATTTAGTACTGTGCGGTACCCTTCTGGCAATTGCTGTATGCATCTTAACACTTTTTTTTTATCTATAAAATGGTCATCACTCACATCATTGTCTAAATCACTTTGATATATCTCTTCTTGTAAAGGCAGTGCTTTTGGTGTTTTCATGTTTTTACGGATATGCTGTAGTGATACATTTAATATTACCTTTCTTACCCAACCTTCTAAGCTGCCGGTATTGTTATAGTTTTTAAGAGACTTAAACACTTCAATAAACCCTTCTTGTAAAAACTCCTGAGCTTCAACATCGCTTTGAGCATAGCGTAAACACATACCATACATCTTAGCTTTAAATAGATTATAAAATTTCGAGTATGAACGCTCCTCGTTTCTCAAGCATCCAGCAAGTAGTTTCTGTTCTTGTTCTTTGCGTTCTTTACTCTTTCCGTCTGGCACTCTAAAAAATAGGGAATTTACGAAGTAATGCTTTTTCTTATACTAATCTACTACTTTATTTTACTGTAAAATGCAGGAGAGTTGACCTCTCCTACATCAATATTAACGCTAAAAAGCACGTTTATTCCTAACTGTTACCTTCATCATCCCCTTCTCCTTTGTCTTTATCTCCTTTGTCCTTGTCTCCTTTGTCTTTATCTCCTTTGTCCTTGTCTCCTTTGTCTTTGTCTCCTTTATCCTTGTCTCCCTTGTCTTTGTCTCCTTTGTCCTTGTCTCCCTTGTCTTTATCTCCTTCGCCTTTTCCTTCGCCCTTGTCAGTGTCTCCATTCTTGGAATCTTTTACTTTTTCTATTAGATCCTTAAAATCTACTTTCTGACACGAGGTGAAAGTAACAGAACCCATTATGAAAAGGATTAAAACTAGTTTGCTGATTGTGTTCATATTATTAAATTTATTAATGTTTATTTACTCTTAAGTTGAAAGAAATTGAAAAAGGTTGCACTAAAATTAAATAAATAATAAAATTGACTTGATTTAACAGGGATTTATGGAAAATTTAAAAAGCAGAATAATGAGCTAAAATTCAACTATTCGCCTCCAGTAGCCCCTATATTCCTTATATCAAACATTTTTTGGAGATAAACGACTTGTTATCAAGTCGATAGTGTCGGGATTATATTTTAAAGAACGCTGTGGCAAATGAAATCGCTATTTCTTTAAAACTCTAAATACTTGTTTGATTCCGTCTCCAATACTGAAAATATAGACACCTTCAGACAAGTTATGAAGCGGTACTTCTGTATCCACACCTGTTATCTCTCCATTAAAGAGTATTTGGCCTTCACTTGAATAAACAGTATAGCTTGCTCCAATTTGTTTGGCAGTAGCTTGTATATGAATAACTCCGCCGGTTGGATTGGGATATAGTGAATAGAGCTGTTTTTTGCTCACATCAGTAATGCTTGCACCTCTTAGGGTGAGTGTAACTGTTTCAGAGGTGTCTGAGCAGTCATTTGCTACAACGATGCATCTAAACGCATGATTTTCATTGGATGCACTCACATTAGCAACGACAAGAGTATCGTTGTTTGCACCGCTGTATTGACCAGCATTACTTACATTCTGAAATCCTAGTCCTTGGTCTGTTTGCCACTGATAGGTTGCAGTTGACGTGTACAATGAGTTTACAATAAAAGTAGCGTTGCTGCTGGCACTCACCCTTTGATTAACTGGACCAAGAGTTATAATATCATCTTTTGCCACTATAGTGAGATTGTAGGTGACAATGCTATCGCACCCTATGCTATTAGTAAGTGTGTCCAGATGTTGACCGCTGCTGGTCCACGTTTTGCCAGATGGTGACGTATAGCTAAAACACGCTGATAAGATTAATGAATTGCTTGTGGAGTCTAAGATAGTTAAGTTGATAGTTAAGACACTATCGCACCCTACACTGTTTGTAATGGTATCTTGGTATGTGTTACTGCTGGTCCATGTTTTACCAGAAGGTGAAGTATAGCTATTGCATTCTGACAAGGTTAAGGTTTCTGCAGTTGAATTGAGGATAGTTAGGTCAATATTTATAATGCTATCACATCCTGCAGTGTTTGTAAATGTATCTAGATTATAGATGCCGCTGGTTTTCCAAGTCATTCCTGTCGACGATGTGTAGCTATTGCATTCTGAGATAACAAGTGTATCATTAGATGATGGTAGGATAGTTAGGTTCAAAGTCACTATGCTGTCGCACCCAGCTGTATTTACAAAAGTGTCCGTCGCACTCGTATCACTACTCCAATAACTTATCCCATTTGTCCATAGATATGGAGCACAAGAGGAAATAGTATCTATAGAAGATTCTGTTTCGCAAAGGAAATAAACTCTGGTATAACCTGGATAAGCTCCTACCGCAACAGTGTCACCATTGCTACCTAGAGATACTGAATAACCAAACCGCCCCTCCAAGTTTGATCCGTTTATATCTGCACCTACTTGTGTCCACGTTCCACTAATATTTTCATAAATCCTAACATGTCCATGATGTGAAGCAGTGGCAGAATCGCCGACATTATACTGAGCTCCAATAGCAATTTTGGAACCGTCACTAGACAAAGAAACTGCACATCCGGATCCATCACCTGGATTTTCTCCATCTATATCGGATCCTATTTGTGTCCAAGTGCCACTGATATTTTTATAAATTCTTACATGTCCTGAATTTGATCCATTTCCATCATTAAATGGAGCTCCAATGGCTACTATACTTGCATCACTGCTCAGAGATACACGAAAACCAGATTGATCACCCGCTGCTTCGCCATTTATATCTGCACCCACTTGTGTCCAAGTGCCGCTACTATCTTTAAATATTTTTACGTGTCCCGACAAGGCTCCGCTGTCACTATTGCGTATTGCACCAATAGCTACAGTTGTTCCGTCGTTGCTAAGAGAGACACGGTAGCCAAATTGGTTTAATGCTGTATCCCCATCTATATCAGTACCTATTTGTGTCCATGAGCCACTGATATTTTCGAAGATTCTTACTTGACCTTTAAAATTGTCATGATTTGGAGCCCCAATGGCGACTTTTGTCCCATCACAATTTACAGATACGGCCCATCCTGAATAATCATCTGATGCTTCTCCATCTATATCTGAGCCTATTTGTGTCCAAGTACCGCTAACGTTTTCATATACTCTTACATGACCCGATTTACCATTACCATGTGAATCATTAAAAGGTGCTCCTATAGCCACTATATTTCCATCGCAACTTGTTGATAGAAACTGGCCAGAGTTATCCGCTGCTGCTTCACCATCGATTTCACCTCCTACTACTGTCCAAACACCGCTAATGTATTTGTATGTTCTTACTTGGCCAGAAGATGCACCATTTGCAGTATAATTATACGGCCCTCCAACTGAAATGGTAGTTCCGTCACTGCTTAAAGATACTGGGGTCCAATCGTATCGCCAATTTGAATGTCCTACTATGTCAGAACCCAATTGCGTCCATGTTTGGGCATTTACTAAGAAGAGACTTAACACACAAATTAGCATTAAATAAATCCGGGTAGAGTTTATATTCAAGTTCATACTAATTGTTTATGGAGAATACAAAATTAAGAAGTTGAATCTTTTTTAAAACCTAGAATCCCAAAATACCTTTTAATAAGGTATAAAAAAGAGTTGTAGATTACTGTACAACCCTAATGATCACCTCGGCAAGAATCGAACTTGCATTTAAAGTAAAATTTCTATCAACTGAAATACAAGGCTAATATTATATGCATTATGTAGCTTTAAGTTTGACCGAATTTAGATCTTCTGAATATTATAAGAATATCCCATAAACCATATTCTTATCTTCGCACCAATGTATAAGAACATACTATCAGAAAATCAAGGCTCTGTTCAAATAATTACAATTAATAGAGAAGATAAGCTGAATGCTTTAAACATAGAGTTAATCCAAGAAATTGGACAAGAAGTTGCTCGATTGAATAAAGGAAAGTTAGTAAGAGGTATAATTATTACAGGTAAAGGGAACAAAGCTTTTGCTGCTGGTGCAGATATATCTGAGTTTGCAAACTTTAATAGTAAACAAGCAAAAGAAATGAGTACCAACGGAGGAAAAGTTTTTGATAGTATTGAAGCTAGTGAGATACCTGTAATTGCAGCAGTAAACGGTTTTGCACTTGGCGGTGGATGTGAGTTGGCAATGAGTTGCCATGTTAGAATTTCCAGCGAAAACGCAAAATATGGTCAACCAGAGGTTAACCTTGGTGTGCCTCCAGGATATGGCGGAACACAGAGATTAGCACAGCTTGTTGGTAAGGGAAGAGCATTGGACTTACTTGTTAGTGCAAGAGCTATAGATGCACAAACAGCATTAAATTATGGATTAACTACACAAGTAACCAATAGTGATGATTTATTGCCTACTTGTATTAAATATATTGAAAAACTAGGGGCAAAATCACCGTTGGCAATTGCAGAAGTTATTAAATGCACAAATGTTTTGTACGGAAATAAAGACGGTTTTCAATACGAAATAGACAGTTTCTCAAATAGCTTTGACACCAGTGATTTCAAGGAAGGAACTGCTGCATTCTTAGAAAAAAGAAAGCCTAACTACTCTTAAGAGATTATTTTAACTAACCATAATATTTTGGCATTCTATTTGTTGATTAAGTGTTGAACATTAATTTTGAAACATATTAAACATAAAATGAAAAATTTATTCTTACTATTAGCTTTTGTATTTGGCCTTACAACATTGAGTACAGCTCAAAATGAAGAAGGAAACTTAACACTTACTCCTGAAGCGGCTGCGAAAATGGCTTTAGAAAAAAAATCTCACGATTTTGGTAAAATTGAAGAAGGTGTACAAGCAACCGTAACTTTCACATTTAAAAACACAGGTAATGCTCCTTTAGTATTAAACAGTGTTAAAGCTTCTTGTGGATGTACAACTCCAAAATGGACAAAAGAACCAGTTGCTCCTGGAGCAGAAGGTGCAGTTACAGCTATTTATAATTCAAAAGGAAGACCTGGAAACTTTACAAAAACAATTACCGTAACTCACAATGGTGAAGGTGGTACTGAGTTTTTAACAATTAGAGGTGTTGTAAATAGAGCAGCTCCAGTTGTTAAACCTACTGTAGTAAGCCCAGAGCAATAAGAACAATTTGTATTTGAAATAATTAATAAAACCCCTTTGCTTTGCAAGGGGTTTTTTGTTTTCAATGAATAATATTTTTACACTTCTACTAATAGTGTGTGCCCTTACTGCATATGCACAAGAAGAAAATAAAGAAATAGAATCTATTCTTTTAAAGTTGGACAAATTAGAAAAACTTAAATTGGAAAATGGTTCTGTTAGCACGATACAAGTTATTTCAGAGTATGACTTTTATATCGATATTGAGAAAGATTCTTTTTCTGATAATGCTAAAACTAATGAATTTGAAAACACGGAAACGATAGAAATAATAGACACAAATATTTTACAAGCCATTATTTCTTTTGATACATCTACCTATGAAATAGGAACTGTTACACAATGAGATATCGTTAAAAAACTTTCATTTTTACCAATATTGGTACCGACAATTTGGAGCTAATAAATGTAATACCAGATTGTAGTTGTACTTCTCCTAAATGGTCAACGGAGATTATTAAACCACAAAAACAAGGTTTTATTACAGTAACCTATGGTAGCCACGATGATGTTGGCAAATTTTTAAAGACTATTACCGTACTTCACAATTCTGGAGAAGGGTATACTTTTTTGGAGTTAAAGGGGTTTGTCTCACAAAAATTATAGCAAATCTGCTTTACCAAACCAACCAGTTAATCCGCCTGTATGTATGGCAAGCACTTTAGTGCCTGGCTTTATGGTCTTGTTATCAATTAAGGTTTTTATAGCCAACAATAATTTTCCAGTATAAATGGGGTCTAATAATATGCCCGTAGATTTGGTAAAATCCGTTATAAATTCAACTAGTTCGGAGGTTGTTTTGGCATATCCGCCACAATGAAACTGGTCATAAACAGTAACATCTTCAACATTAAATATAGATGCTAAATCGCTTTTTATATAACCTGGACCTTTCAAAACTTGCACTCCGTTTAATTGAATTCTAAATCCTTCTCTTTTTAAATAATTAGCCATTCCAGCAAGTGTTGTTCCTGTACCACAAGCAACAAATATTTCATTAAAACCAGTTAAGGTGGTTTCTTTTAAAATTGTCTCGCAGCCAATTGTTCCCTCCAGAGAAGCACCTCCTTCTGGTATAAATAATTCTCCGTTTTTTACACCTTCTGTTCGGTTTATATCCTTGTATTCGGCTCTAGTTACAAATTTCAGATGCATACCATATAAAATACATAACTTTAAAACTGCATTTAAGTTTGTTGGTTTTTCTCCTCGTATTATGCCAGTGCACCTTATTTTATTTATTGAACAAGCACAAGCTGTTGCAACCAAATGATTTGAAAAAGCTCCACCAAATGTTGTAATTCCATTATAATTTGCTTTTTCATATTTTCTTAAAATACCAGAGAGTTTTCTCCACTTATTTCCAGAAATTATAGGGTGTATTAGATCATCTCGCTTTATGTACAATTCTACCCCATTGGCATTGGCCCAATCAACAGACACTTTGCATACAGGTGAAGGAATATTCAAATGATTATCAATACTCATTGATTGCTAAACTTATGTCTTAAAACATCCCAAACTAAACTTGGTTCGTATCCTTTACCAATGGCAAACTGAGCTGCCTTATAATTTTTTTGAAACGTTTTAAGGTTTTTAATGCTGTAAAATTTTTTTTCTAAAATGTTGTACAATACTTGATTGTATTGGTCTGAAGATATTTCTTCAAAGGATTTTTTAATACAATAACTTGATATTTTCCTACGCTCTAGCTCCATTCTAATCTTATTTCTACCCCATTTTTTATAGCGGAACTTACCTCTTGTAAAGGCCTTTGCAAACCTTTCTTCGTTTAAAAAATCTTGTTGTATTAATTCATAAATTATAAGCTCAACATCATCTTTAGACAATTTAAACGAATACAGTTTATCTCGTACTTCTTGATGGCACCTTTCCTGATAAGCACAATACTTTGATATCTTTTGTCGAGCTTCCGTTGGTGTATAAGATTTGACGTTCAAAATAGCAATAGAGACTGCTAAATTAGTGTACAATAAGCCTACTTTTGTAATTGCTTGTATTCTTTAAAAGAAATAGCTCACATTGTTAACGGTAAATTGGTTGGTAACCCAAACGTTATAATTAAAAACTTAATTACTGATACCCGAAGAATTAACGATGCTCAAAACTCTGTTTTCTTTGCCCTAGTTACCGACAAGAACAATGGTCATAACTACATAAAAGATGCAGTAGAAAAAAACATTGCAGCCGCAATAGTTAATAAACAGCCACAAACAGATTGCACATACATTTTAGTAAAAGATACACTTGCTGCTTTGCAAGCTCTATCCAAACACCATAGAAAACAATATAAATATCCTATAGTGGGCATAACTGGAAGTAATGGCAAAACCATAGTTAAAGAATGGATTAGCTTTCTATTGCAAGATCAATTTAATGTATGTAAAAACCCCAAAAGTTATAATTCTCAAATTGGAGTACCACTATCTGTATGGGGGTTAAAAAACAAACATAATTTAGGTGTTTTTGAGGCAGGAATATCAAAACCGAATGAAATGGAATTGTTGCAAGATATTCTGGCTCCTAGTATTGGTGTATTTACGCATTTAGGTGATGCACACTCTGAAAACTTTGAAAGTGATGAGAATAAGTTAAACGAAAAACTTAAGCTTTTTAAAGAGAGTAAAACTATAATTTGCCCTGCAAACAATTTAACTGTTCTTAATGCAATTAAAAAGCTAAACAAAAACACCTTTACTTGGGGTAGTGATGCAGGGTGTAACTTGCATGTAATTCCCAATTTAGAAGGCAACTATACCGTTACATACAACAGCGAAAGTTTTATAATTAACCCTCCTAATTTAGATAAAGCTTCTATTGAAAACACATTTACAGCACTAGCAACCTGTTTGGCTTTGGGATGCAAAATGGAAAATATTGCCGTAAAAATTGAATCCTTGCCTAGCATAGATATGCGGTTACAGCAAGTGAGTGGTGTAAACGGAAATCAACTAATTTTAGATTATTACAATTTTGACTTTAAGTCTGTTTCTATAGCTTTTGATTTTCTTAAACAACAGCAACCAAAAGCAGATATTACTGTAATCCTTTCTGACATTTTAGGAAGTAATTTAGACAAGCATTCGCTGTATAAAAACTTAAATAACGTATTGGTTAGGAACAATGTGTCCAAACTTATTGGAGTAGGAACCGAAATACACTTACATGCAGAAGAGTTTAATCTACCCTCCAAGTTTTATAAATCAACTGCTGAATTAATTGCAAACTATCCATTTTATGAGCTAAAAAATCAAACGATTTTAATTAAAGGTGCAAGGCCGTTTGAGTTCGAGAAAATTGCAGATATTCTAAAAACCAAAACTCATCAAACCGTATTAGAAGTAAACCTAACTAAACTGCAGCATAACATTGATGTTATCAAAAGTATTTTACCAAAACAAACTAAAATAATGGCAATGGTTAAAGCTTTGGGATACGGAAGCGGTGATTATCAAATTGCCAAAAAACTAGAGCATAATAATATTGATTACTTGGGGGTTGCTTATACTGATGAAGCAATGCAACTAAGAAGAGCTGGAATTACCACACCCATTGTAGTTTTAAATCCAGACCTTAACTGGTTAGAACCCTATACGGATTATAATATAGAGCCAGTAATCTATTCTTTTGAAAGCTTAAATAAAGTGAAAAAAAAGCCGATTAAAATTCACTTAGAAATTGACACAGGAATGCATCGATTGGGTTTTTCTAAGCTTGACTATCCCAAACTACTAAAAGAAATAGCACAATTAAACAAAACTGAAGTTGTCGCTATTTTCAGCCATCTTGCAGTAGCCGACAATGATGACAAAGCCGCCTTTACTGCTCAACAAATAAAGGAATTTAAAGCAATAAGCACAGAGGTAGAACGTGTTCTTTCACGAAAAATAATGAAGCATCTTTCTAATACCGCAGGTATTGAAAAACACCCAAATGCTCTTTTTGATATAGTGCGATTAGGAATAGGGTTATATGGTGTCTCGTCAAAGGGCAAAAAGAGTTCACTAACACCTGTAAGCACCTTCAAATCATATATCACTCAAATAAAAACTATACCCGCCAATGAAGGTGTTGGTTATGGAAATTATGATGCAAGTTCTTACGGCAGAAAAATAGCAATTATAGCTGTAGGATATGCAGATGGGTTTAGCCGTAAATTTAGTAGAGGCGTTGGTTCCTTTATAATAAACAATAAAAAAGCACCCGTTGTTGGCAATGTATGTATGGATATGACAATGTGTGATGTAACATCTATTGAGTGTAAGGTTGGTGATGAAGCAATAATTTTTGGAAATTCACCTACCGTAAGTGAACTTGCCAAAACATTGGATACTATTCCGTATGAAATCTTAACAAACGTTAGTGAACGCGTAACTCGAGTATTTTTTCAAGAATGAGAGGTGTAGATAAAAAACAAATTATTAATGGCATAGCAAATGGCGATACCCGTATGCTAAGCAGAGCAATAACTTTGGCAGAAAGTACTATTTTAGAACAAAGGCAAATGGCCTTAGATATTATTGAACATTTTGGACCACAAAAAAATACTTTTAGAATAGGTATTACAGGAACTCCTGGTGCAGGAAAAAGCACATTTATAGAGGCAATAGGCACTAATATTTTAGAGAATAACAAAAATAAAGTAGCTGTTTTAAGTGTTGACCCAAGCAGCGAAATAACAAAAGGTAGCATACTTGGAGATAAAACAAGGATGGCTAATTTAAGTGCAAATAGCAGGGCATTTATAAGACCAACAGCAAGTGGTAACCAATTGGGCGGTCTAGCAAAAAACACTCGATTAGCAATGTTATTATGCGAGGCTGCAGGTTATAATATTATATTAATAGAATCTGTTGGGGTTGGCCAAGGGGAAACAGAAATAGCTCAATTAGCCGACCTTTTTATTTTACTATTAAATCCAGGCGGTGGTGATGAACTACAAGGTATAAAAAGGGGTATAATGGAAATGGCGGATATTATTGTTGTAAATAAAGCAGATGGTGATCTTGAAAAACAAGCTAACTTAACCGCTAAAGAGTACAGCATGGCACTCCATTTACACAACAAGAGCAACAATCAATGGCTACCAAAAGTAATTACCGCCTCAGCAATCAATAAGTTGGGAATAGAACCTTTTTGGAGAATTTGTTTTGAGTTTGAAAAACACTCTATTGACAATAGTATAAAACAAACATTACGAGAAAAACAAAAACACTATTGGACCAAAAAAACCATTCAAGATTTATTGTTATCTAAACTAGATAGTTATGATTCTGAAATTTTAAATGGATTACAAAAAAATCAACTTCCAGAAAGGTTAGCTGAAAAGATATTTAATAGGTTAAAAAACTAAACGCAACTATTAATACAACTTCCTCTAATCTTTACTTTTATTCAAGGCAATTACAAACCATAGAAACTTGCCCTAATAATTAAACGCAAAAATTGAGAATAAGATAAAATCCCATCTCTCAAAAAGATAGTTTTACAATTAACAAAAAACCTATTTTTGCCCAACTTTTTTAAAAAGATTCAAAATGATAATTGGTGTACCTAAAGAAATTAAAAACAACGAAAACAGAGTTGGTGTAACTCCTGCTGGAGTTTCTGAATTTAAAAAACACGGACATACTGTTTATGTACAATCTACTGCTGGTAATGGAAGTGGATTTTCTGATGAAGAATATGTTAGTGCTGGTGCAGAAATGCTTCCTACTATTGAAGACACTTATGCAATCGCAGAAATGATAGTAAAAGTAAAGGAACCTATTAAGCAAGAGTATACTCTTATTAAAAAAGATCAATTAGTGTTTACATATTTTCATTTTGCAAGTGATGAAGCTCTTACTCACGCAATGATTGCTAGTAAATCTGTATGTCTTGCATACGAAACAGTAGAAGCAGATGATAGAACTTTACCACTTCTTGTTCCAATGAGTGAGGTTGCAGGAAGAATGAGTACACAAGAAGGAGCAAAATATTTGGAGAAACCTATGGGTGGAAGAGGCATTTTATTAGGTGGTGTTCCTGGAGTAAAACCGGCAGAAGTGCTTGTTCTAGGTGGTGGTATTGTAGGTACACAAGCAGCTAAAATGGCTGCTGGATTAGGTGCACACGTAACCATGATGGATATTTCTCTACCAAGACTAAGACAGTTAGATGATATAATGCCAGAGAACGTAGACACTGTATATTCAAATGATTATAATATTCGTGCAGCAATAAAAGTGTCAGACTTAATTATTGGAGCAGTGTTAATACCTGGAGCTAAAGCTCCAAATCTTGTAACAAGAGATATGTTAAAAGATATGAGGCCTGGTACCGTGTTGGTGGATGTTGCTGTTGATCAAGGTGGCTGTTTTGAAACAACAAAGCCTACTACTCATGAAAATCCAACATACATTATCGATGATGTTATCCATTACACTGTTGCAAATATGCCAGGTGCTGTTCCTTATACATCAACACTTGCACTAACTAATGCAACGCTTCCCTACGCAATTCAGTTAGCAAACAAAGGTTGGGTTAATGCTTGTAAAGACAGTAGAGAACTACGCTACGGTCTAAATATTGTTGCTGGAAAAGTATGCTATAGAGGTGTTTGCGAAGCTTTTGGGCTTGAGTTTACTTCTGAGGAAGATATTCTTGCCGAGTATTAATCTATAAGACATAAAACATATAGAACCACTTACACCTGTAGGTGGTTTTTTTTATTCCTTCTTTTAAAGAAATTCGCAATTCCAAAATGAAACTATTCCATAAGGTTTATTCCAATCATAACACTTCTCAATACGTTTTTATTCTACACGGGTTATTTGGTATGCTGGATAATTGGCACAATATGGCTCGTAAACTTTCAGAACATTTTAATGTAGTTACTTTAGACCAAAGAAACCACGGTAGAAGCCCGCATATTGATGAAATGAACTATGAATTGATGGCTGAAGATTTATCTAACCTTATGAATCTTTTGCAAGTAAAATCTGCCCATGTGATTGGCCATTCTATGGGAGGAAAAACAGCAATGAAATTTGCTGACTTATACCCAGATAGAATAGAAAAACTGGTAGTGGTTGACATTGGGCCAAGAAGATATAAACCAGGGCACAAGCTCTATTTTAATGCCTTTAATTCTTTAGATTTTTCAGAATGCAAAAGCAGAAAAGATGCCGATAAACTATTTGCTGCGATTGAAAAAAACTTAGCTGTACGCCAGTTCTTACTCAAAAATTTAGAAAAGGCAGAAAAAGGATATAAGCTTAAATTTAACCTAAAACCAATTGATGATTTCTATCTCCAAATGATAGACAATTTAGAATTTAATTGGTTGATTAATAACCCCACTTTGTTTTTATACGGTAAAAAATCTGACTACATAACAGAAGAAGATATTCATACAATTGAAGATACTTTCACCCAAGCTACGTTTGTTGGAATAGAAGATGCAGGACATTGGGTTCACGCTGAAAAACCAATTGAGTTTTATACCGCTACTTCAGAATTTTTACAGAAATAAAAGATGGGTTTTGGTTATTATTGCCTCTTCTACTCGTGAAAAATCTTTTTATTTTCATATTTATTTTTGGTAATATCTTTAGTTCTGCTCAAACAATCGTTACAGGTAGAGTAACTGATGGCGTTTCTGGAGACCCATTACCTTATGTAACCATTAGGGGGAATAACATTAAACTGGGGACAGTTTCTGACTTTGATGGCCATTATAAAATAGAAACAGGTTTAAAATTAGATAGCCTAATTGCAGCTTATATGGGCTACACAGAAATAAAGAAAGTAGTTTCTGTTGGTGAAACCCAAACAATTGATTTTGTGCTTTTTGAATCTGCCAGTTCTTTAAAAGAGTTTGTAGTAAAACCTGGCGGTATTAATCCCGCGGAGGTAATTATGAGAAGAGCTCAAAAGAAAAAAAAAGAGTATAATCCAGAAAAAATTGAGTTTTATGAATACGAAGGTTATAACAAGGTCCAATTAGCAATAGACAATGTAAGTGATAAGTTTAAGAAACGGAAAGTATTTGAAGCAATGGAGCCGTTGTTTGATACAATTTCATCATTTAGCGATACCAGTTCATTAAAAGTATTGCCTGCTTTTGTTTCAGAAACTTTAAGCGATTATTACTTTAGAAAATTCCCCAGAAGAACCAAGGAAACTATTAGAGCAACAAAAATACAAGGTGTTGGTGTTGGTGAAGAAAGCTATGTTTCTCAAATCTTGGGTTCTACTTTTCAGCAGTATAACTTTTACGAAAACAACTTATACATCTTAGATAAAGACTTTATATCTCCTCTTTCTTCTCAGGCAAATGCTTATTACCTATTTACACTGCGAGACAGTATTTTAATTGACAACGAGTCTTGCTACCAAATACAAGTAGACCCAAAAAACCCTAAAGATTTGGTATTTAGCGGTATGCTATGGGTATCTGCAAAAAGTTACGCCATTAAACAGCTTAGCTTAGAAATTACCAAAGAAGCCAACTTAAACTTTGTAGAAAAGTTAAAAATTCAACAAGAGTTTACCGAAGTTGAACCAACCTATTGGTTGCCAAGTAAAACTCGGGTACTAATTGATATTGCTGAACTTACAAACAACTCAGTAGGTTTAATTGGATTGTATTACAACTCATCAAAAAACATAAAAGTAAATAAGGTAAGAGAGCTGCCTTTTTATGAAGAAAAAATTAAAGTAGATGAGCTATCATTTAAAAAACCAGATAGCTTTTGGGATACTGCAAGACATGAAAAAATAACGGCTGCCGATAAAAAAATTTATCAAATGGTTGATTCTTTAAAAAACCAACCCATTGTTAAAACCTATGTAGATGTTGTTGAAATTCTAGTTGACGGGCACATTCCCTTAGCCAAGATAGATGTTGGACCATTTCATCACATAGCGGGATTTAACCGCTTAGAGGGCTTTAGAACCCGCATAGGCTTTAGAACAAATCCAGAACTTAATAAAGATCTAGGGTTTAAGGCTTATGGAGCTTATGGTTTTAAAGATAAGCAATTTAAATATGGTGTTTTTGCCGACTATGTATTTGATCGTAAAAAATGGACTAAAGCAGGGGTTTTTGTTAAAAACGACATTGAATTAATCGGTTTAACAGATGAAGATATTGGTACGTCCGCTCTTTTTGATGCATTTGCAACTTTTGGAACTGATCAACTAAATAGAAGCTTTACCAAACGAGTTTGGTTTGAAAGAGAGTTAATTAAAGGTTACACGCAAAAAATAAATTTTACACATAAGTCTTATTTCTTTACACCTATAAATAATTTCAAATTTGGGTATTATTCTGTTGCTGGAGACTCAACCTCAATTGCAAGCGATTTTAATATAACCTCCATCAATCTAAGAGGTAGATTGTCTCACAAAGAGCAATTTATTTACAGAAGAAACTTAAGATATAGCTTAGGAAACTTAAAAGCTCCTGTGTTATCAATAGACTATACACATAGCTTTAAAGATTTGCTAAACAGCGACTTTACATTTAACAAGCTTGGTTTAGAAGTGTGGCAGTTTAATAGTCTAGGAACGATTGGCACTTTTGAATATACCGTAAAAGCTTATAAAACATTTGGTGCAGCCCCATATCCAAGTTTGTTTATTATGCGTGGTAATGAAAGTATTTTTAGTAATGATATGACGTATAACCTTATGGATTATTTTGAATTTGCAGCTGATCAATATCTGTCTGCAGATTACGAGCATCAATTTAATGGGTTAATAATGAACAGAGTACCGCTTGCTAAAAAGATAAAACTTAGAAGTTTTTTAACGGCTAAAGCTGTTTATGGTACAATGTCAGACAAAAACAAAGCTCTAATGCCTTTGAATAACATATCTTATACAAACCCGCAATTTTTTGTAAACGGAAAGCCCTACATTGAGCTTGGTTACGGGATAGAGAACATTTTTAGGTTTATAAGAATAGATTTTATACATAGATTAACTTATGTAAATAGTGATCATCCAAACGCCAAACCCTTTGGTATAAAAGGTACTGCTAAGTTTAGATTCTAGTTAGGCTTCTAGCTTCTTCAGCTTTAATCATTTCAGAAACAATATCTTTTAAACTGTGCCTAATATCCCAGTTTGGATAATCAGATTTTAATCTGCTTAAATCAGAATAATAACAAATGTGGTCACCTATTCTATTTTCTTCACCAACGGTATAATTAACTTTATAGCCACTAATTTCCTCAATTACATCAATAGATTCTAAAACAGAAGCACTGTTGTCTTTTCCTCCTCCTAAATTGTACACAGCTCCAGCAACTTTAGGATTTTCGATATACGCTTCAAATGCTTTAACCACATCCTCAGAATGTATTTGATCTCTAACTTGCTTACCCTTGTAACCAAATATTGTGTAAGGTCTTCCTGTAACCGCAACCTTTACTAAATAACTTAAAAATCCATGCAATTCTACTCCGCTGTGTTGTGGCCCAGTTAAGCACCCTCCTCTAAAACTAACAACAGGCATATTAAAATATCTTCCATATTCTTGAGCCATTAAATCTGCTGCTGCCTTACTTGCTCCAAACAAACTATGCTTGCATTGATCTATTCTGCAGTCTTCCGATATTCCATTTGCATAAGCTGGTTCATCGTACTCCCATCTTCTATCTAACTCTTTTAGTTTAATTTCATTTGGAGCATCTCCATACACTTTATTTGTGCTCATATAAACAAAAGGAGAATCCAAACAATGTAACCTGTTTGCTTCTAACAAGTTCATTGTACCTACTGCATTTGTATCAAAATCATCAAAAGGAATTTTGGCAGCTAAATCATGACTTGGTTGAGCAGCACAATGCACTGTGGCATCTGGGCTTTCATTTTTGTAAAGGTCTATTACTGCTTTTCGATCTCTAATATCAATGTTTCTATGTGAAAACTTAATAGGCAAATCTTGCAATAATTTTAAGTTCCAAGAAGTATCTCCACCATCACCAAAAAAGTATTTTCTAAGGTTACTGTCTACCCCAATTACTTCATGACCTTTGTTTCCAAAATACCTTACGGCTTCAGAACCTATTAAACCACTACTACCTGTTACTATTATTTTCATACAGAATGCAAAAAAAGTTGTTTTTTATAGGATAACAAAAAACTAAACACTTTAAAACATTAGAACCACAATTGACTAGAAAAACTTGATTTTCATTAAGGCAGCTATACTCATTTTAAGCATAACCAAACCGTTTTTTATTCTTCCGGTCATTTTAGTTTCACCATAGGTTCTTTCCATATAGTGTACGGGTAAATCAATTAGTTTAAGTTGCGTTTTTGCTGCTCCAAAGATTAATTCATAATCCCCCCATCTATCATCTACCCCCCAAGTACCCCGTAAAGCTTTTACTTTTTCAAAGTCTGATTTATATAAAACTTTTGTGCCACATAAGGTATCTTTAATCTTAGTATCTAAGATATAAGAGAAGAATAAGCTAAAAAATTTGTTTCCTAACACATTAAAGAAACGCATTGCCTCATCGTGCATTGGATACAACAGTCTTGAACCGTTAATAAACTCACCATACCCTTTACTAATTGCTTCATAGAAATACGGCAATTCTTCTGGTATAACGGTTAAATCAGCATCCAAAATCATAAGAACATCTTTTTCTGCTGCATCAAAACAAGTCCAAACATTATTGGCCTTGTTAATACCAGGTGACGCTACTAACCGTATGTTCTTTTCAGGATATTTTTTAGCCATTTCCAGCACCAAATCTGGAGTACCATCTGTTGACTTATCATCACCAAAAATAATTTCTTGGTCTGCTGCTAATTTTGGTATTCTTTTCACTGCATCTTCAACATTGCCGGCTTCATTTCTGCACGGGATTACAATTGAAACCGAAGGGGAAGCTTCTTGGGGTAGCAACCTTGCAACAGTCACATTCATCATACAGAAATGTCTGAAAATTGGCAATCTAGCGATAAACCTATTAAAGACATAGCTAACAATTGGAATGTTGAACGGTATTAGTATAAATTTCTTGTGGTAAAGTGTTTCATATCCACTTAACGTTAATATGTTATCTATGTCATTGGGGGATAACCAGTTATGCACGTTTTGAGGCAGCTTTAACCTCAATTTTTCCGCTAGTTTTACAAGTTGGTTCCAACCATAATTATAATAGGTGAAGACAACACGAGTACGACTATGGCTGTTGCTTTTTACCTTATCTAAAACAGCCTTAATATCAGTAATATCTTCTGGAGAGGAAACAAGGATGTTGTCAAACTCGCCATCTATGCCAAAGTTTTCTCCAGATTGTGAATGAAATTCAAGATGAGGGTGCGTTTTTCTTGCTTGTTCAATTTGCTTTTCACTACTATCTACACCTACCCCATTTTTAGTATCTAATCTGTTTAAAATATAGCCAATACTACATCTTATATTTAGAACTTTGCTTTGAGCAGGAATTATAAATTTTAGTGTTTTAAGAAGTTGTCTATAATAATATGGATTTCTAGTAATCCACTTTATTCTTCTTTCAGTAATGTCGTCGTTTTTCTTTTGAATTGATATCCTTAATTCGTCAAGATGAGGATGCTTAATCATTTCCGTTTAAAGAGCAACGAAAATAAGCATTTAAGATTGAGAAAATTTAGCCCAAATTAATTTTGATGCAGGAGCATCCAAGTGTTCTTGCCGCAGGTGGTTACTATTTTAGAAAACAGCACACTCTTGTTACCAGTAATTGTTTTACTGCCGTTTGTTCCGAACATTTCAATTGTAAAATTAAATTTTTCTTTTAGGGTTATTTTAAAAGTCTTGTTCATGTTTTGCGTAGTTTATTCAAAACATGGCCCAATAATATTCACGTGTAGAAGTTATGTCAAAAGTAACACTTTATCGTTTATCCACAAAAAATAATTTCATAAGCTCCTTACTTTCAGACTCTAAAATGCGTTTTTGCACACTTATACCTTTTGTGTTGTTAATAAAGTTGTTAAACCCATGCTTTGGCTCCAAGCAACCAATAAATATGTTTTTAATCCTTGCGTTTTTAATGGCACCATAACACATTAAACACGGTTCTACTGTTATGTAAATGTCGCATTCATTCAAATACTTAGACCCCAAATATGTGCTAGCAGCAGTTATTGCTAGCATTTCTGCATGTGCCGTTGGATCGTTTAGTTTTTCCACTTGATTATACCCTTTCCCAATAATCTGATTTTGAGCTACAACTACACATCCAATTGGAACCTCTTCTTCAGCAAATGCCTTTTCTGCTTGTTTTAAGGCTTGTTTCATAAAATATTCAGGCTTCAATTCCATACAATAACTTAATTTTACAATACCAAAAGTAAGATAATGATAAAGTCTTTTGATAAAAAACTAGAACAACTAAAGCTACAGCATACTATTTACAATTTGTTACACAAGGATAATAGTGTTAGCAGCCATTTTGACTATCACGTTAACATAATGTCTGATAATGAAACTATCACGCTAAACCTTCTTACATATAATGAAAAGCATAATGAATACATGTTGTTTCATACTGTTTTTGGCACCAGTTCTTTGGATTGTTTAACTAAAATGCTCCAATGTATAAAAACAAAGAGCCAAAGTAGAGAAAACTCATACACCATAATTTGGAACAAGAATGGTGAGAATAAAACTCACAATTCATATTTTTTCGCCAAAGACGAAGACACAGCAATCCACAAATTTCTTCACGAAAAGAACAAGGATGATTACGTTTATAAAATTGTTTTGAACCCCGTTAGTTAACGTAACCCTGGTTTTGCATTTGTTCTAATATTGCTTCGAATAACATTTCTCCAACGTAGCTGGCTCCCTCATAACTAAAATGAGTGTAATCTTTCTTGGCAAGATCATTATTTACCCAACTAACCATTGAATTTTTACCGCCCATAGCTTCGTACAGGTCCCAAAATGCACAACCAGTGTCAAATGCGGCACCTTTCATTGCGTCTCTAATCAACGGAACATTTGTATACGAAACCATGTTACCACCCTTATTTCTGCTCATATCTGAAGGACCAATAACTAAAATGCTTACACCTGGATAAGCGGCCTTTATGCTGTTGAGTTGTTTAATCAGTTTATTTCTATAATATCCATAATCTGATCTAATGTTTGGGACTACATTTATACCGTATTGCAAAATAATAAACCTTACATTTAAAGCTTTTAGTTGCGTATTATAAAAAGCTTTATTCATGTCTTCAAAACCTATTGCAGAACTCCCTCTCATTCCAAAATTATCTACAGCAACCCCAACCTTGCCATCAAGAGCTAAACCATAAATTTTTGGAAAATTGCCTTGTGTAAATTCCAACTTTAATTTCTTATTAGTGTTTATATCCCATTGTTTAATGCCAAAGTTTGGGTTAGCTTTTACAAAATAATCCTCCACATAATTATCACTGTTTAGTTTTACTTGAAAAGGCTCATTGCTGGTGTATAATAATTTTATTGAAGAGTATTTACTTGCTGTTTTGTATCCTAAACCTCTGTTTTTAACCAGAATAAAGCTGCGTGTTTGTGCTCCTTTACTAAATCGGTGTTTAAAATAGACAGAATCTTCATTTGTAGAATCGCTAACGGTTATACTATCAACCCCAACAAAGTTTGTGTTTGAACCAGTAAAAGAAAAAACCGTAGCTCCTAATCCATATTTTCCCTCTTTTGCGTGCTTGCCTTTTATATAAAAGGCTTGTTTCTTTATGTTTTTGCTTTCGCCAACTAAAACCGTTCGCCTGCTATCTGCCGCAGGCTCACTTGGTAAAATAATTCCAGGACCTTTACCGCCAAACAACATTTGCAGCCTGTTTCTTAAGTAATCTGTAATCCTATCTCCTTCTAATTGAGAATCTCCATAATGTAAAACTCTTACAACCTTGGTTTTACTTTCGTACAACAAAGCTTCAATAAAATTTTTTAAAACTCCGTTGTTAGAAGGTGGCAATTGTATAGCTCTGTTCCGAGGTGTGACCAGCTTTAGAGTCAAAGTATCATAATTAACACTTTGTACTATTTCCTCATCAATCTTATTTACAATGCTATCGTTGTTTTCTCTGTTACCTGATGGTTCAAATTCTTTTGGACTTACATCTTTAAGAACAGAAGCTATATCTACTGATGCCACGGAAGAATCCCTATCGCCGGTTAACTCATAAACTGAAACAAACTTTAACTGTGCAAGCTTACCTAAATTAATCCCTGCTGGAGGGAACATCCAAACCAACAAGCCTAAAATTAAATTTACGGCAATCATTGTCAACAACAATGTGCTCGGTTTTAGACTTCGGCTTTTTAGATATTGGTTTCTATCCAGCTTCAACGTTTTAGTACTTAATCTTTTCTGGCAATCCTTTTTTTCTGATCTAGCGACATAGAATTGATTTTTCTATAATACGATGCTTTTGATGCAGGTACTTTTAAGGTTAGCCTTTGGTTTGCATATATACGTGACCCCCTTATGCCGTTCCAACGTTTAACCTCGCTCATTGTGCAGTCAAAATAATCGGCTATAAGAGAAAGAGCATCACCTCTTTTTACAGTATATCTTACATTAATTTTTGGTTTTTCAACCATAACACTTTTTGGTGTAATAATCTCGTTTGACTTAAGATTTGAAAATGAATCTACCGCTGCATATGCATCTCCATAAATTGTATCACCTTTTTCATAAAAAGCATCGACATACTCAATCGGAAGAGTTAAGTAGTACGTTTTACCAGAGTTTGGTATAAACCCTTTTTTATAAATTGGGTTTAACTGTTGTAAAAAGTTATGATCTATATTTAGAATCCTTGACACTCTGTAAAGAGGCAAATAATCACTTACTAAAACATTTTCTGTAATTATATTATCGCTCTTTACAATTATTCTATGGTTTAAATAGTAATTAGCAATGTACATTGCGGCTATAAGTTTAGGATATTCCTCCTTATACCTGGAGGGCAACGCATTGTTTACATCCCAAAACCCGTATGTTGAATCTTTAATTAAAGTAAGAGCCTTTTGCCACTCCAAATTTCCACCACAATATCTTGTATATGCCTCCTGCCAATTATTACAAAGTACGTATATCCTATTCAATTCTAAACAAAACGCTTTGGCAGCTCTTAACTTGTCTTTACGTTCGTCAACAAAGTTGCTTACATATAACCCGTTGCTTTTCGCAACATTGTACTTCATTTTAAAATAGCCTTTCTTACCCTCGGTTGTGTGGTAAAAGTTATCACACCCTGTTAAAGAAATACACGCATAACGCAATTCTATTGGAACATTATTTTCGTTAAAAACATCAATTAATGAACTATCTATTCTAAAAAAACGTTCTAATGCTATGCTAGTTTTGTTATCGTAATTTCTAACAAATGCTTCAATTTTTAACTTAACATCAGTGTTATAATCAAGGGGTATAGAGCTTGGTATAGTGTCTAGGCGAGATTGCACAAGGCTATCATTTACCTGTGCAACAACATTATTACACAACAATAAGGTCGATAGTAAAAGCTTAGTCTTCATAAAAAGATTCAACAATACTGGCAATATTTAACAGCTCTATTTCTTGGAAAGAATTTGCCATAAACTGCATACCAATAGATAGGTTGTTTGATTTTTTTGTAGGAACTGAAATTGCGGGTAAACCAGCTAATGATGCTTGAACAGTAAAAATATCTGCCAAATACATAAGAATTGGATCTTTTGATTTTTCCCCACCAATATCAAACGCTGTAGAAGGTGCTGTAGGACACAAAAAAAAGTCACAATTTTCTAGAATTTTTTCACTCTCCTCTTTTATAATTCTTCTTACTTTTTGAGCTTTAGAATAATAAGCCTCGTAGTAATCTGCACTTAAAACAAATGTACCGGTCATTATTCTTCGTTTTACTTCCTCTCCAAATCCTTTTGTTCTAGATTTTTTA
>ENA-UZWX01003207-UZWX01003207.1-metagenome-genome-assembly--contig:-Day-4---50m-contig-3207_pt1 | contig 53647 bp, 37 predicted proteins | sample MGYA00260347_ERZ794907 | MGnify/ENA metagenome assembly ERZ794907 | reverse complement strand
AAGCTGCTGCAGCCGTATTTAGCTTGTTTTAAGGGCTTTGGGCCGCTAAACGTAATTCCAGGCGCCTCTGAGCACCGGCACTCTCGCTTGGCCACATTGCTTATCAGGGACATATAACTGAACGCTCAGCATTAAAGGCTACGAAGATGATTCTGAATCTCGTTCGGTTAATCAGAGTGACGTTGCCGGTGAATCCCGTGAGCCTTCTCGGTCTCGGTCACTCTCGCTAACGCCGTGTTTTCCCTGAGGACTCTCTATCGCCCGAAGTTTCGCGCGCGTCGACAATGGGCTGTTGTCGCAATCACGACGCGACCTATCGTTTTCGCCAATATACGACGCGCTCCTACGCGCATGGTTTTACTTTTGGCGACACCCAGTGCACGCCTGTGCAAGCTCGAGCACGTCGTATTAAGGCATTTTTAACGGATACCGAAAGATTTGGCGCAGTCTGTGGCCTGGGCCTTCGTTTTAGCGAAACAGCTGCCACAGCAGTCTGGGCGGTTAGGTGTACTGTGATTAAGCAGTAATCTCGGTTTAAGGCTGGCACATGGGCTGGTGCGCCAAGAAGCATGGTTGGTCACCGTCAAGCTTGGCTTAGCTAGCAACCCTCATCGCTTATCTGGCAGGCATGCTGTCCCAATTCACTGCTAAACACGCGTTACACACTATCCAGAGCGCCAGATCATCGAAAGAATGGCGCAGTAGAGCCACATGCAATTGTTTGCATGATGCTCGACGGGGCCTGATGCGCACTTAATAACTATATTATGTTAAATAGATGAATTGAGGCGGTGTGCAGTTGAAGCGTTTAACCAACATGGCTCTAAAGCCGATTAAGGGAATATCTGTGTTCCAGAGCAAACTGCCTATGTTTGTTTCTGCGCCCTTTGGAGTAAGCAGCGCCAGTAAACATCTGCTAGTTAATCTCTAGCAGCTCCACGTCGAAAATGAGCGTTGACCCCGGCTTAATGGCGCCTGCTGAGCGGTTTCCATAGGCCAACTCACTGGGAATAAACAAGCGGGTCTTCTGCCCCACTACCATGAGCTGAAGTCCTTCCGTCCACCCTTTAATAACCTGGCCGAGACCAAATTCTATCGGCTCGCCCCGCTCCACCGAGCTATCAAAGACCGTGCCATCGAGCAAGGTACCGTGGTAATGCACCTTTACTGTATCGCGGGCTTCAGGGTGTTGCTGACCGGCTCCCTGCTCCAAGACCAGGTACTGCAATCCTGAGGCTGTGGTGATCACGTCTTCCGCATCTTTATTGGCTGCCAAGAAGTCCGCGCCCTTCTGCTTGTTCTCCTCGGCAGCCTTCTTGTTCGCGGAAGTAAACTGCAGGAAGACAAAAAACAGAATTACAATAACGACGACAATAGCAATTTTTGACACAAAGACACCTGCAAATGAAATAGTTAATTTTCTTGTAACAGCATTCTACCGCACCCTGAATGTGTTTCCTGCCAAATTCGGTCAAGTAGGTGAAGAGCTGAGAACAATCACCGGATCATCAATGATGCCTCTACGGAGGGTTTTGGCAAATCAGCTTCGCGTGACTAGCAAGAATCGAGTCCCCGCTCTCAGGCTACTGCCCTGCTCCATTCGCTGTGCGCACTGAATCACACATGCAACTGCCTGAGAGTTTGCTCACTGTGAACTCCAATACTTGCAATTAGATATGAATGCAGGGAAAAACGCGTGCGTCTTTCACGCCTCTTAATTCATTTCAAGGCCGTATTCGGCTGAGGCATCGATGATCCAACGGCACAAATAATCAGAGAAGCTGCGACGCATGACCAGATCAAAGGATTGATCTGCGTTCTTGCTGATCATCACCGCAGACTTGGCAAATGTGGTCTGCACGCATTGGCCAGCAGCAAAATGGTTGGGGTGAAAATCATAGACGCTGGATTTTTTTAATAGCTGTTCAACTGCACTGCCCGACAAGTTGACCTGGGTTTGACCGCCGCTCACATCCACTACAGCAAAGTGGCCTCCTAAGGTTTCGCGTAACTGACACTCGATTTTCTGTTCGGTGTTACCGGCGACAATGGCCAGCCACTCGTTGGGGCCCAACCAATACAAAGCAGTTGAGTCGCCGCAATTAAAGGTGCAGGCCTCAAGGGGAAGCTCGACTCCCAATACATCAACCACGCCTTGTCTAAACTGTGCATCCTCAGGATCGCCGCGTAAATTTAAATGTCCCCTGTGCGCGCTCTCGTGAATAATAATACCGGCTTGCGAACTACTTGGTTGCATCACGTCTGTTGAAACGTAATGCATCGGTGATTCCCTGTTAACTTTCACAGCTTCACTCTCCTGCGTGGCTAGCGTCACCTCAGACATTTTGACGATCTCCTTGGGGGTCGTAAAATACCGAGCTGACAATTTCTGCGGGCACACTGCGTCCATCAGCCAGCGGACAATGAATGGTCTCCCCTATCCGCTTATGCCCACCTTTAACGACTGCCAGGGCAATGGAATGACCCAGATGGGCGCTATAGTAGCTGGAGGTGACGTGGCCTTGCATCGCCATCGGCAGAGGCTGGCTCGGGTCAACAACAATTTGTGCGCCTTCGGGTAATACTGTTTTAGGATCCAGAGTTTTCAGCCCCACCAGTTGTTTACGGTCTTCACGCTGACAATCTTCTCTGTTCAGGCCTCGTTGGCCAATAAAGCTGAAATCCTTGTTTTTGCCAACCACCCAACCCATGTTCAAGTCCTGGGGGGTCATTGAGCCATCAGTGTCTTGACCGACAATGATGAACCCTTTTTCCGCTCGCAGTACGTGCATGGTTTCAGTTCCATAGGGCGTAATGTCAAACTCCTGACCTGCCTCATAAAGTTTCTCCCAAACATGACGACCGTAATGCGCTGGAACATTGACCTCGAAAGTCAGTTCTCCAGTGAAACTGATTCGAAATACTCGCGCCGCTACATCAGCGACCGTACCGTCGCGCCAATCCATGAACTTGAATGCATCTGCAGACAGGTCGATATCGTCACACACTTTCTCTAATACTTTGCGCGCATTGGGACCGGTAATGGTTGCAGTGGCCCAATGATCGGTCGCCGAAGTAAAGAACACATTGAGTTCGGGCCACTCGGTTTGGTGCCATAATTCCAGCCAGGACAAAACGCCCGCAGCGCCACCAGTGGTAGTGAACATCAGGTAATGATTTTCAGCCAGACAAGCGGTAACACCGTCGTCAAACACCATGCCATCTTCTTTCAGCATTAGACCATAGCGGCACTTGCCCGCCGCCAGTTTTAGGTAGCCGTTGGTGTAGACCCGGTTAAGAAATTCCGCTGCGTCCGAACCCTGAATATCAATCTTGCCGAGCGTGGAGGCATCCAACATGCCCACGCTGTTGCGCACAGCCAGACATTCGCGGTTCACCGCCTCGTGCATCGACTCGCCTGGCTTGGGAAAATACCAGGGACGTTTCCACTGACCTACATCCTCCCAGTGCGCGCCCTGTTGTTCATGCCATCTGTGCATTGAGGTGTAGCGTTCTGGGTCAAACAATGACTGAACGTCCCTGCCCGCGATAGCACCAAAAGTGGTGGGTGTATAGGACGGCCGAAAAATCGTGGTGCCTGTCTCCGCAATGGTCTGCCCTAAAGCTTTGGACAAAATTGCCAGACCGTTGATGTTGCCTAGTTTGCCCTGGTCCGTACCAAAGCCCAGCGCGGTATAGCGCTTGACGTGCTCAACCGATTCGTAACCTTCCCTGGCAGCCAGCTCGATTCCGGCCGCAGTGACATCCAGTTGGAAATCGACAAACTGACTTGGGGCGCGGCTGGTGGGTTTGCTATGGGGCACAAGAAACAAGGGTTGCTGTGGCTCCTGCGAGGCCTCATCAGCACCGGGGGCTGTAAATTCGACGACGCCATCACCGAAGCCAGCGGCCAGTGCGGCCTTCGCGCCCGCAGCAGCGCCCTCTTCCAGGCAGCGCGTAAGACCATAGGTACCCCGAGCGGCCCCTGCAGAACGTTCCTGTTGGACACTCTCGCCGGGCACAAAGCCCACCACCTGGTCGCTCCACTGTGGTCGAGTACCGGTGTGTGAACTCAGATGAATGACAGGGCTCCAGCCACCGGAACAGGCCACCAGGTCACAGTCCAGGCGAAGCGTCTGTCCGATAATTGAGCTGCCGTCCACACTCAAAGGCGCAATGACCGCGGCTTTGACGCGTTTTTTACCGACCACCTCAATGACTCCATGACCGCAATAGAGCTGTATATTCAGGTCGGCCATGATCTGATTCAGGTCGCCGCCTGGTGCCATCCGGGAGTCAACAACCGCCACCACCTCTCGGCCCGCTTTATGCCAGTTAATCGCGGTTTGGTAAGCGTCGTCGTTAGAGGTAAACAACAGCAATTTATTGCCCGGTAGCACCGCATAGCGATTGACGTAAGTTGCCACTGAAGAAGCCAGCATGACACCGGGCACGTCGTTATGGGCAAAGACCAGGGGGCGCTCTATTGCGCCGGTGGCCAGAACGACTTGACGGGCACGCACCCTATGCAGGCGTTGCCGCGTTCCACTCTCCGCGCTAATGCCAAGGTGGTCAGTGCGACGCTCAACAATCGCTAGGAAGTTATGATCGTAGTACCCAAACACGGTGCTGCGCGGTAACCGTTGCACGTTAGCGAACTCATTCAGCTCTTGCACTATTTGCGCGAGCCAGTCGGCTGCAGGCTGTTGATCAACGTGGGAACTGGCTCCCAACAAGCTGCCGCCAAATTCACTTTGTTCGTCGGCAATAATAACTCGCGCACCGCTGCGTGCAGCTTCTCGAGCGGCGACCAGCCCCGCTGGGCCTGCACCGACCACTAATACATCGCAGTGTTGGTTCAACCGATCGTAACTATCCACATCCGCTTCGACAGGCGCTGAGCCCAGACCCGCTGCCTTGCGAATAAAATGCTCATAGGTCATCCACAGCTTCTGCGGACGCATAAAGGTTTTGTAGTAAAAACCTGGCGGCAGCATCCGCTTAAATACTCCCATGACACTCATCAGATCATAGTCGACACTGGGCCAGCCGCTGACACTGCGCGCCTCCAGCCCTTCATACAGCTCTACCTGGGTAGCCCGGAGGTTGGGTATTGTCTGGGCGCCACTGCCCAACTGCACGATGGCGTTAGGCTCTTCGGCGCCATGACCGACGATACCGCGGGGGCGGCCGTATTTGAAACTGCGGCCCACCACGTTTACGCCGTTAGCGAGTAATGCTGAAGCGAGGGTATCGCCTTCCAGCCCCTGATAGCGTTTTCCGTTAAAGCTAAAGTTGAGCGGTTTGGCATGATTGACGCGCCCGCCGCTGGCTAAACGATTGATCTGCATTATTGCAGTTCTCCGGCAGTGCTAGTGGTTGCCGCGTGTGCCGGCTGTTCGGAGGGGCTAGTGCCCATGGGGTAACTTTCCAGCACCTCATAGGTGACAGTATTGCGAATGACATTGAAGTATCGACGACACCCCGCCGAGTGCTGCCACATCTCATGATGAATACCCCGTGGATTTTTGCGGAAGAAAAGGTAGTCCCCCCACTCTTTATCTGACGCCGCCTGCGGATCAGAAGGACGCTTGATATGCGCCTCGCCAGCGTAGCTGAACTCCTCTTCTTCGCGAGTTTGCTTGCAGTAGGGGCAGTATATTTGCAGCATCTGGTCGTCCTTAGTGCGCGACACCGGCAGCGCCGTGTTCGTCAATGAGAGCCCCGCTGTAAAAGCGGTCAATATTAAAGGCCTCGGCCAACGGATGTGGCCGGTCGTTAGCCACCGTGTCAGCAAAGACATAACCCGACCCCGGCGTTGCCTTAAAGCCGCCGGTGCCCCAGCCACAATTAAAGAACAAACCCTCAACTGGAGTTTTGCTGATGATGGGACAGGCATCGGGGCAAGTATCGACAATCCCGCCCCAATGGCGGTTCATTCGGACGCGGCTAAACGAGGGAAATAGCTCGCATATGGCCTGCAGCGTATGCTCTATCACATTGAAAGAGCCACGCTGTCCATAGCCGTTATAACTGTCCACTCCAGCGCCAACGACCAGGTCGCCCTTATCGGACTGGCTGATGTAACCGTGCACTGCGTTGGACATGACAACCGTATCCAGGCAGGGCTTTAAAGGCTCTGACACCAATGCCTGCAGGGGCCTCGATTCAATCGGCAGGCGCAGGCCGGCCATAGCCGCCATTACACCGGAATTACCCGCGGTGACACAGGCCACTTTGCGCGCGCCAATAAAACCATTGGCGGTTTCGACACCAACGACAGCGCCATTGTGGCGGCGTATACCAGTAACCTCCGTTTGCTGGATCAGGTCCACGCCCAGAGCGTCAGCTCCCCGTGCATAACCCCATGCAACAGCATCGTGGCGGGCAGTCCCTCCCCGAGGTTGCCAGGAAGCCCCTAATATGGGGTAACGTGCATTCGGCGAACAATTCATCAATGGCACTCGCGCTTGTACTTCTGCCGTTGACAGCACGACACCATCGATTCCATTCAGGCGATTAGCATTGACCCGGCGCTGGATGTCGCGCATGTCCTGCAAAGTGTGTCCAAGATTAAGCACACCGCGCTGACTAAACATCACATTGAAATTTAACTCCTGGCTCAGGCCCTCCCACAGCTTAAGCGATAATTCATAGAGCTGGGCGGCCTCGTCCCACAGATAGTTTGAGCGAATGATGGTGGTATTACGTGCAGTATTGCCGCCCCCCAAATAGCCCTTTTCGACGACTGCAACGTTGGTGATACCGTGCACTTTTGCGAGATAGTAAGCGGTAGCAAGCCCGTGACCTCCCCCGCCCACAATGACCACATCGTAGTCTGACTTTGGAACAGGGCTGCGCCATGCTCGCTGCCAGTTCTCATTGTAAGTCCGCGCGTGATTGAACAGCTTGAACAGCGAATACTTTTCCATGACTCTCTCGTTCTGCGATCTACTGACGTATTGGTGTCCAAGCTACGCTGGCAGACTTAAAGCCAGCGCAATTGGGTAGTGACGGGAAATGGCTTGCCATGGCCGGATCAACCTTTCACGAGCGTATTGTCCGGATCATACAGCGCCTTGTACCCTACCGACTCGACCGTCATCGTGAACTGCTCGCCCAGGTACTCCGTGATCATCTCCCGGCCTTGCTGACAGTATTCGGACGGAAGATACCCCAGCCCAATATTTTTGCCGATACTGGGGCCGAAAGAAATACTGGACAGATAAGATCGGCGCCCTTTTGAGTCGATGGGCACCTCTCCCGACTGAGGATCGATTAAAGGCGCATTGCCAACTGGGTAACGAGCGAGGCCCTGAGAGTCGACATTATCGTGCATCACTAATGTGCATAAATAGGCAGATTGCTCTTCCAGCTCTCGCTGTTGGAGATAAGCCTCCTTACCGTAGAAGTCCGCTTTCTTTACCACCGGGCGCGCCAGGCCCGCCTCATACAGGTTGTACTCGGTGAGCAGATCGGCATTCTGCAAGCGCAGGCTTTTTTCCATGCGCCTGCTGTTTGCGTAAGTTTCAATACCGACGGGCGTGACTCCCTGCGCATAAATGATATCCCACAGGGCGAGGCCATAGCTGAAATCGACGTGCAGCTCCCAGCCTTGTTCGCCCACATAGGAAATTCGAAAGGCTTCTACAGGAATGCCCTGCAGGGTGAGTTTTCGTGTCGACGCAAAGGGAAAATTTTCATCATCCCAGGCCACGGGGTCGTCGGCGACGGCCTGAATCGTCGCACGCGCGTTCGGACCCCATACACCCAGGCAGGCAACGTGATCTGAACGATCGTCGACGTAAACATTCCATCCTTTGTCCTGAGCCATACGCCGCAGCCAGGTATAGTCCCGATGCCCTGCGTCGGCGCCGTCAATGACCCGGAATCTATCTGTGGCATGACGAATAACAGTCAGGTCAGCGCGCACACCGCCGCGCTTGTCCAGAAAATGCGTATAAACGCCTTTCCCGATGGGCGTGTCGCCACCAACTTTCGCGACACAAACATATTCCATTAGCGCTTCCGCGTCGGGGCCGAGCACGTCAATAACTGCAAAATGAGACAGGTTGATCATGCCAACGTTATCCGACATTGCCAGCTGCTCGGCGTTGGACACTCGCCAGAAGTGCCGGCTATCCCACTCGTGCTCTCGCACCGGCACCCGGTCTGCGTACTTTTCCAGCAGAGGTTCATTAGCCGCGTAGCCGTGCGCGCGCTCCCAGCCTGCCAGCTCCATAAAGTGACCACCCAATTCCTGCTCCCGCACCCAGAATGGACTGCGCCTGAGGTTGCGGCCCTTCGAATAAGGTTCCCGGTTATGCACAGCCGGATTGTAGATTTTGAACGCGGATTCATAACAGCGGTCGTGGACGTAGGATGAGGTCTTTTGTATGGGGTAGTGCCTTGCTGTATCAACCGCATAGTAATCGCGCTCAGCAATACCATTGGTCATCCAGTCCACCAATACCTTGGCAATGCCCGGCGCGTCCTTGACCCATACAGCGACGGCATACCAAAGCCCGCGAGTCAGGGTCGATTCTCCAATCGAGGGACCGCCATCTGCGGTGACCTGAAGTAGGCCATTAAAGGAGTGCTTTTCGTTGTACCCCAGTTCGCCAAGGATCGGTGTCAACTCGATTGCCCGCTCCAATGGCTCCATGATTTGTTCGAGTTCAAGATCGCGTTGTGACGGAGACCAGTGAGAATCCCCTATCTCGGGAAGATTGCGCGGGTGCAATAAACGGGGTTCTTTTTCCTCGTAATATCCCCACTCGATCTGTCCGCCATCGGGGGTCTTTGGATCACCCGTATCGCGCATATAGGCAGAATTACCCTGGTCCCTCATCAGGGGGTAGCCGATATGTTTCCCAGTGCCTTCAAACTCAGTGTATGGACCAAAGAAGGTCAGCGGATGGTCCACCGGCATGACGGGCAGGTCTTCTCCTGCCATCTCCGCGATCGTTCGGCCCCACAGGCCTGTACATACAATCACGTGATTAGCCGCGATATAACCTCGACTGGTTTCAACTCCCACAATGCGGCCATCCTGGATATCAAGACCAGTGGCGCTGGTATTGGCAAACGATTGCGCCTTGCCTGTATTCACAGCGTTATCAACCAATATACCTGCCACCGTTTGCGATCGCGGCTGCACTAAACCGGCATCGGGGTCCCACATGGCACCCTGCACCATGTCCTCCTCCAACAGCGGAAAAAGCGCCTTGGCCTCAGCTGCACTGATCATTTTTACATTGGTGCCAAACGCTTTACCTGAGGCTACCTTACGCTTGAGTTCCATCATGCGGTCATCGTCGCCCTTACGCGCGACTTCAAGACCGCCAACCCGGGCATAGTGGCCCATCTTTTCGAAGAACTCGATGCTGTATTGAGTGGTATAACAATTGAATTTGCTGTGATCAGTAGCGTAACAAAAATCAGATGCGTGGGAGGTTGAGCCAATATCGGTTGGTACAGAGGTCTTGTCGATGCCGACTATGTCATCCCAGCCACTTTCCACCAGGTGATGCATTACGGACGCGCCCACGATTCCGCCAAGGCCTATGATGACGACGTTGGATTTTGCCGGTAGTTGTGCCATGCCCATCCTCTATTGCAAATGAAGGGCACGCGAGCCCCTAATCACGATATAACTCGTAAAGCTGGCCACTATTAACACGCTAATTTGACTTCTCCAACCTTTTTGAGAAAGGCTAGTCGCTATGCCGTAAGTACGTGTCGCATCTGAAAAGGGACTGGTGCTTACCACCATTTAGCGGCGGACAGAGTCTACTCAAGCGACGCCTTGCAGTACCTGCGCAAAGCACTTGGGCTATTGCCGAACGAGGCGTTCATCCCGCGGTGGTTTGCCATAGAACTCGCTGTAACACTTGCTGAAATGAGGCGCAGTTGAAAACCCGCAGCTTACCGCTACTTCGACAACCGACATATTTGTTTGCAGTAACAGCAAGCGAGCTCTATAAAGCCTCAACTCCAGGTAGTAGCGCGACGGCGCACAGTGCAGGTACTTGTCAAACAGGCGCTCCAGTTGGCGACGCGAAATACCAACATAAGACGCAACATCATCAAGACTCAGAGGCTCTTCAATATTGGCCTCCATCATCGCCACGGCATCGACGAGTTTCGGTTGGCTCGCGCCAATCAAGTACTGCAACGGGGCCCTCTGAGCATCTCTCTCGGTACGCACTCTTTCGCAGGTGAACTGTTCAGAAATATCCTGAACCAGTTTGTGCCCGTGAATTTCAGACACTAGATTCAACATCAAGTCGATAGAACTGATCCCGCCTGAGCAGGTGTAACGATTGCGGTCAATCACAAACAGGCTGGAGGAAATCAACAGACGAGGAAATTGCTCCCGAAGGCTGGGAAGGTTTTCCCAATGAATGGTGCAGCGATAGCCGTCCAGCAAGCCCGCTGCGGCCAGCGCGTAGGTGCCAGTGCACAAGGCTCCCAAAGGCACATCCTTGCTCGCCAGCTCTCTGAGAAGTTCAAACAACGCAGGAGAAACCCGTTTTTCAATATCGTAACCTCCGCACACCAACATGATGTCCATGGGGCCGACAGTATGGGGAGATCCGTCGAGCACCAGCTCGATGTTAGCACTGGAGATTATCGGCTCACCATCCAGGCTTAACACCGACCAACGGTACAGCTCTTGCCCGCTTTGTCGGTTAGCCATGCGCAAGACTGCCACCGCATTAGCAAAGGTACTAAGCGTATAGCCAGGTACTAGCAGGAAGCCAATGTGAACCGGGGTTTGGATTAAAGGCGCTGGCTCAGTCATTCGCCTTCTGCACCCGATTGCGAAACGCGTCTTCGATCAGCGCCTTGATCAGGGCTAAACCCATAAGGCCCATAATCAGCGAAAACGGCAGTGCACCGACCAGCATTGAAGTCCTCAGCGCCTCCATGCCACCAGCGATCAGCAGTACTGCAATCACCAGGGTTAAGGCTACTCCCCAAATGACGATATGCACATGGCCTTTCTGGCTTTCGTCGCCACCAGAATTAATGGTGTTAACGATTAAAACCGCCGAATCAGCAGAGGTCACCAAATAAGTCAGCAGCAGCAACACGACCAGGGAGCTCATAATGGGCATCAAACCATCTGAAAGCATCAGCTTGAGAGTGGCGAAGAGCTGGGACTCCTGTCCCGCCGACAGAATAGCGCCACCGGCACTGCCATTTAACTCAAGATCGATAGCCGTGCCACCGGCAAAGGTGATCCAGATAAAACACATCAGTGACGGTGCCAGCATCGCGCCGACGATAAACTCGCGAATGCTGCGGCCGCGGGAAATGCGCGCAAGAAACAATCCGACGAAAGGTGCGAAGGCGATCCACCAAGCCCAATAAAAAACAGTCCACGACGTCGACTGCCAATGATAAAGCTCAGCGGCAGGATCAGCGGTGGCAGGTGCCCAATAAGTTAGCAGCATGGATGGTAAGTTAATCATGTAGTCCCAGATGCCGATCAGCAAGGACTTGAACGCCAGACTGGTACCGCCAAAAACAAGTAAAAATGCAAGCAGGGTAAACGACAGCCACATATTCAGGTTAGACAGCCATTTGATGCCTCTGCTTACGCCCGAAAGGGCAGAGAGCGTTGAGGCCGTCATGATGACACACAACGCAATCAGCATTCCGGTATTCGTGGGCGAACCATTACTGTCCATCAACCATGGCGCTCCGCTGATTTCATACATTCCGGCGGCAAACTGGGAAACACCGAAACCGATGGTTACCGCGACTCCCAGGATCGTAGCTATGACCGCTGTGATATCAACCGCGTGTCCCAGGCCGCCGTTAAGCGACCGCCCGAACAGGGGCGCCAGCCCAGACCGAATCGTGAGTGGCAGACCTCGATTGAAGCTGAAAAAAGCCATGGACAAGCCCACCAGCGCATAGGCGCCCCAAGCACTTAGACCCCAGTGAAGAAAAGACCATTTGAATGCGTGCCGAACATTATTGGCACTTTCGCTTTGTGCATAACCGAGAATGGTATCTGGATTAACACTGAAATGATAAAGCGGTTCTGCAGTAGCGAAGGTAAGCATACCAATACCGATACCAGCGCCAAACATCATGGAAATCCATGAAAACCGTGAAAACTCGGGTTGCTCGTCAGGCTGGCCCAGCTTAATTGAGCCAGTGGCGGGAATCACCGCTAACAGGGTGCAGGTGGCCAGAAAAAACGCGACGACATACATGTACCAAGCGCCAAAGCGGGCGAATGACCAGGTCTTTATCTCACCCAAGATTGCCCCTGCCTCCTGGGGGAACACCGCAGCCCAAATAACCAGGGTCGCGATGATGACTTTGGAGCCGATCGCGACAACCTTATTAAAACCAAGGTAGAAACCGCTCTCTTCTATCGCGATTTCTATTTCTGCATTCACGTCTGATATAGCGATGACTTTCTCCTCACTCGGAATCGATTAGCCCCGCAGGGCCTCCACTTTCGCCACTAATTCAGAGGGGACGACGATACCCTCGGCATCTGCCTTTTCCCGATGACGCCGACGCCGTTGCCCTGGCAACTGCGCTTCGGGCTGAGACTGGACAGCCTCGCAAAGAGATTGAATCTGGCCTTCAAACAAGCCACCGGAAAAAAGCTGTGGATCGAGGGCGAGAAAAAACTGGCCTGTTTTCGGCGGCCCACCGGCAGTGCCAGAAAACGGGCTGGCATTGATTCCCAGCGATGCCCCGGCGAGTGCTGCCGCCATGACTTCAACCAGCAGCCCTACCCCAAACCCTTTGTAGCCGCCGCTGGGTGCCATAGAGCCCTTCAGCGCTTCATTGGGATCTGTCGTTGGATTGCCCTGCGCATCTTTCGCCCAGTGGTCTGGAATAGCCTCACCCTTGCGAGCGCGCGCCATGATTTCGCTCTTTGCAACAACACTGGCACTTTGATCAACCGTGAACGTCGCTCCCTCGGGCCCAGGCACCGCCAGCGAAAAAGGATTGGTTCCTATCACCGGTGTGCTGCCACCTGCAGGAGCGATAGATGCTGGTGCATTGGTAAAGCCCAGGCCCAATAAACCTTCCGCAGCGAGCCGCTCTGTATGAAACGCCAACACACCGCAGTTATAAGAATTGTTGATACCCAGCGCCGCGCAACCGTTAGTGCGAGCCATTGCAATAAGTGGCTCAAAGCCTGCGCGGATCGCCGCATGAGCGAAGCCTGATCCTGCATCTACCATGACACTGCCCGGCCGCGGCGTCTCGACCACGGGCTGAGCCTGGCCAATCACCTTCCCGCAGCGCAGGTGTTCGCAATAGGTAGGAACGTACACCAGGCCATGGCTACTAATCCCGTCGCGCTCTGCTGCAGCAACCCCGGCTGCAAGTGAGGATGCTTGTAAGGCTGAGGCACCGCAGGCTTGTAATGCCTGGTCTGCAAGCAGTTCAACTTCTTTGAGAGTCATACTTTGTTCGGTCATAGCGTTATCCTGACTGCAGAGTGAGATCGAGTTGGTTGGCCAACATTGGCAAATGTCCTGACAATACCTCCATCATCGCATTCGCCGCAGGCGACAAAGTCCAGTCCTGACGCAGTATCACACATATTTCCCGTGTTTCAACGGGGTCGACCATAGGCAAGGACCTCAGATCATCTTCCTGTGGCATCGCGAGCGTCGGTAACACAGTGACACCGACATTGGCCTTTAGCATCGCAAATAGTGTGTTGGTGGTCGTGAACTCGAATTTGGGATTGCCAATATAGCGCTGCATTTTAAGGGCCTGGGTCAGTCCAGTGCTCAGAAAACTCAGGCCCTTCAGCTGCTCCCATGTCACCGGAGCGCCCTCGGCCGCCAGTGGATGATCTTTGTGACATACAAGCTCAAACCGGTCTTCCATCAATGGGCGAAACTCGAGCTTACTATTGGGGTGCCACAGGCTGCCGATGCCAAAATCCACCTCGTTACGCTCAACACTGCGCTGCACGCCCTGGGCATTATAATCGCTGACATGAATACTGATATCCGGAAATTTCTCCGTGAATTCGCTTATAACGTCGGGCAGTATGCGCGTCGCCACAGACGGCAGTACCGACATGCTGACGTGGCCGCTTCGGCAGTCGGCCGTAGCAGTGACGTCGTAGATCGCCATATCAAACTCACGCAGTAAGCGCTCCGCAACGGGAATGAACTTCTCACCCGCTGTAGTAGGCGTCACTTTGCGCGTCGTCCTCTCGAACAATTTAAGGCCGACGTAGCTCTCCAGCTGCTTAATTGACAAGGTCACCGCAGGCTGTGAGCGCGAAAGCTCATCGGCCGCACGGTTGAAGCTGCCGTGGCGGGCGACCACCACAAAGGCCCGCATGTGATTCAGGGTGATGTTGTGATGCTTGATGGCAGCTACCCTCCTTTTTGAGTCGGCTGATCCTCATAAGATATATAAGGTAGCAATATAAATCCATTAAATTAATTGATTGGACTTATTAAAGCAAAAACATCGAAAATTCATCCTGACAACCGTGCACCGACAACACAGAGGCTGGGGAAGTTAATTTAACGCTGGCAGGCTAATGCAGCGTTGCGCTGGCGATACCTCAATCTCTATTGATTACACACTGGAACTGCTTTTTACGGGACTCCCTATGAATGACAAAGTCTTTGGTCACTTAATTGATGGCGAATGGGTTACAAGCAACGAAGTCACCACCAATACGAGTCCATCCGATACCAGCGATGTCATTGGACAGTATGCAATCGGCACTGCCGATGATTGTACCCGGGCCATCGCAGCTGCAAGGCGTGCTGCCACTGCCTGGGGACGCAGCGGATTGGAAGAGCGCAAAGCGATACTTGACACCATCGGTGCGGAATTGATCGCACGCAAGGATGAAATCGGCCGTTTGCTCTCTCGCGAAGAAGGTAAGCCACTGGCAGAGGGCATTGGTGAAGTGGCCCGCGCCGGGCAGTTTTTTCAGTACCACGCAGCACAGGTCCTAAGCCCTACAGGTGAAGCGGTAGATTCTGTTCGCCCTGGCATCGAAGTAGAGGTGAAGCGCGAAGCGCTGGGAGTCATCGGAATTATTACCCCCTGGAACTTTCCGGTGGCAGTCGCTGCCTGGAAAATAGCACCGGCCCTAGCCTATGGTAATGCCGTTGTCTTAAAGCCCGCAGAATTGGTTCCCGCCAGCGCCTGGGTTCTCGCCGATATTATTGATCGCAGCGGTTTACCTGCAGGCGTATTTAACATGGTCATGGGGCCCGGTCGCGAGGTGGGCGAAGCCCTGGCGACATCACCGGATATTGATGCCATTACCTTCACCGGCTCAGTGCCCATCGGTAGACGTATTGCCCGCAACGCTATAGAAAATATGACCAAGATTCAGTTAGAAATGGGCAGTAAAAATGCCTTGGTTGTGCTCAACGATGCCGACCTCGATGTGGCGGTGCAATGTGCAATTGCGGGTGCCTTTTCCGGTACAGGACAAAAGTGTACCGCTTCGTCCAGGCTTATTGTGGAGGACGCTGTCCACGATGAGTTTGTCGACAAACTGGTGGCGGCAATGCAGGGGTTAGTCGTTGGTGCCGCCTTGGACAGCGCGACTCAAATAGGGCCAGTGGTGGACTCCAGACAATACCAACAGGTGCTGGATTACATCGAGCTTGCCAAGCAGGAGGGAGCGACATTAGTTCAGGGCGGAGAGGCTATAACACTGGACACTGAGGGTTACTTCCTCGCCCCCACCCTCTTCACCAATACGACTAACGAAATGCGTATTAATCGGGAAGAAGTCTTCGGTCCCTTAGCCTGTGTAATCAAGGCTACTGACTACGATCATGCGTTGGAAATTTCCAACGACTCAGAGTTTGGGTTGACCTCGGGCATTGTCACCCAATCCCTGAAGTACGCTTCCCACTTCAAGCAGTATTCAAATTCCGGTTGCGTAATGGTGAACCTGCCAACCGCTGGCACCGATTATCACGTGCCATTTGGCGGCAGAAAATCCTCTAGCTACGGCCCTCGAGAGCAGGGTCAGTACGCGCAGGAGTTTTATACCATTGTAAAAACCAATTACAGCAAACCCTATTAATCGGGAGAGCTCGATGCACGATTCCAACGTCATTATCGATGGACTTCAATACATTAACTGGGATCGGCCCCTATTCGAACGGGCGCGTGATAGCGGAATTAATGCCGTACACGTAACGGTCAGTTACTGGGAAAACAATCGCGAGACAATCAGCAACATCAGTCAGTGGCACCGACATTTCCAGAATCACCATGACCTGATTATGCCTGTGCGAGAAGCGGCAGACATCCTGGAAGCAAAACGATTGGGCAAGCTTGGTATTATTTTCGGCTATCAGAATTGCTCCCCCATCGAAGATGATTTGGGGCTGGTCCAAATTCATTACGAACTGGGCGCTCGGATAATGCAGCTGTCATACAACAACCAGAGTCTTCTGGCCTCGGGTTGTTATGAGAGTGAAGACACCGGTGTTACCCGCTTTGGCAGAGAAGCCATAAAAGAAATGAACCGGGTTGGCATGGTCATCGATATGTCTCATTCCGGTGAGCGCTCCACGCTGGAAGCGATCGACCTTTCCCAGCGTCCTATTGCCATCACCCACGCAAATCCGACCTTTTTTCACGATGCACTGAGGAATAAATCAGATCAGGTGTTGCGCGCCCTGGCGAACTCAGGCGGAATGCTGGGCTTTAGCATGTACCCGTTCCACCTGAAAAACGGTTCCGACTGTACCTTGGAAGACTTTTGCCAAATGATTGCCAGAACCGCTGACATGATGGGTATCGATAACATCGGAATTGGCTCTGACCTTTGTGAGCAATGGGAATACAGCAAGCTTGAATGGATGCGCAGCGGGCGCTGGACCTTTGGGGCTGATTACGGTGAAGGCTCAGCGGGCAACAAGGAATGGCCGCAGCAGCCAGGCTGGTTCCGCGATTCGCGAGACATTAAAAATGTTGCCGATGGGCTGGCCCAACAGGGTTTTTCGCAGGAAGATGTCAATAAGGTTATGGGCGGCAACTGGCTACGCTTTTTTGAACACTCCTTTGGGCCCTCATAGTAACAAACTGAGCAACTGGCAGATACTGCGGACTACTTTATGACAAACGACACTGCATTGGCGGTTCAAGATCCAGCTGATACGAGCAGCCAGCCGGGCGTCGATTGGCTGACTTTTGCGCTCAGTGGGGGCTTTCTGGTGCTGTTCGTCGCTGTCGCGCTCATTGATATCGATAGCCTTTCCAGTTACGTAGGCATTGCCTTTGGCTGGTCGACTCGACTGTTCGGTGCCTACTGGCAGTTATTACTGCTAGTCACATTCTTCATCGGTTTGGCCCTGGCCATCTCCCGGGCTGGCAAAGTGAAACTGGGAGGACTCGACGTGCCTGAGGTCAGCAGCTTCAAGTGGGTCAGCATGATCCTCTGTACCTTGCTGGCCGGCGGTGGTGTGTTTTTCGCCGCAGCAGAACCTATGTCACATTTTGTATCTCCCCCGCCTTTGTATGACGTGACACCCGCATCCAACGAAGCGGTTTATCCGGCATTGGCCCAAAGCTTTTTGCACTGGGGCTTTCTTGCCTGGGCAATACTAGGCAGCCTCACTACCATTGTGCTGATGCATCTGCATTACGACAGGGGCCTGCCACTAAAGCCACGCACATTGCTCTATCCCGTTTTTGGTGACAGGGCCATCAACAGCTGGCTTGGCTCTGTGGTGGATGCAGCCTGTGTCATTTCTGTCGTTGCCGGAACGGTCGGGCCCATCGGTTTCCTTGGTCTACAGGTGAGTTACGGCCTGTCACAATTGCTGGGGACCGCAGACAATTATGGGGCACAATTTTCAATTATATTGGCCCTTATTGTCGTTTATACCGTATCAACCGTGACCGGCATTCAACGAGGCATTCAGATCTTGAGCAAGCTAAACATCCAGATAGCGGTTGGACTGATGCTTTTTGTCCTCCTTGCGGGGCCCACAGCATTCATCTTCAGCAGTTATTTGAAATCGTCACTGCTGCATCTGCAAGCATTTGTGCCCATGGCCCTGTTTCGCGCTGATCATCAGTGGCTGGATTCATGGACTGTTTTTTTCTGGGGCTGGTTCCTGGGTTATGGACCATTAATGGCCATGTTTATTGCACGAATTTCTCGCGGGCGCAGCATTCGTGAAATGGTCGTTGCAATCTCCATCATTTCACCGATTATCACCACCTTCTGGTTCACGATCGTAGGCGGTTCGGGACTAGCGTTTGAACTGGCGAACCCCGGAGTTATTTCAGAACCTTTTGCCGGCTCCAACATGCCAGCTGCACTGCTTGCGATTACTCAGCAATTGCCGTTTGGCGCAATCATCACCACTGCGTTCCTGGTGTTAACATTTTTGTTTGTCGCCACCACGGGCGACTCCATGACTTACACTATTTCTATTGTTATGACAGGCGACGATCACCCTCCCATCGCCCTACGCGTGTTCTGGGGCATTATCATGGGAGTAGTCGCGATGATCCTAGTCTCCATCGGTTCCGGAGGGATCTCTGCGCTGCAGTCGTTTATCGTAGTGACTGCGGTTCCTGTCTCACTGATTCTGTTACCTTCGTTATGGGCTGCGCCGAAAATCGCCTATGCCCTTGCCCGGGAGCAAAACCTCCGATGAGAAATGTTACGCAACAATTGAATTTCGCACACAACGATAATGCGGTGTCGTCATGTTAGCTGAGCACAGGATGACTTCTTATCCGCTGCGCGACCCCAGTGAGGTGATGCAGTTGGAGCGCCTGGGAGCGCTGCACCAGTTCAGGTTAAGCTTCATGCGTAGCCTGATTCGTAGACTTATGCATGAACAATGGGAAATTGAACCCAGCACATTTCAACTGGATGACAGTGGCTATGGCACAGTCGTTTATAGGGTCAAAGCAACAAATCACGTCTTCAGCTTTGTTTTGTTTTCGAATTACCTCAGCGACGAAGACCGTAACGACCGGGTCATTGCCAGCCAATGGGATTTGACTATGGCCCTTTGCATCGGTGATCTTGATGAACAGCAAGTCGAGCAACTGCGGGCGAATGTGCCAAAACAGGAAGCAGGCAGGGTTGATGCCAACACGATCGTACTGTCACGAGCTAATCGCAGCTCGCGAAACTTCGAATACGTAGTCAATGAACTGGCAGCCGGACGGCAGCCCTGCTCTGATATCCTCAAAAATGTGGGCTACCTGTATCGCACGACAGCAGTGTATGGCAGTGGCAAATTTGGCATGGCCGACTGGGGAAAAATCCGCAGCGAATACCCTGATTTCGCCAGACCTTTCGCAGCAGAAATGTTCACCTGTTACATGTTGCGACATTTCAGCGTAGAACAGGCGGAACATCTCGCAAAGGTTCGTTCGCCAAAAACCGCAGTATCGATGAACACCGACGTGCGCCGTTATATTGGCATTGGTAATGCAACCGGTCTGGGCATGGCACCCTACCTGATTAGACATCCCCAATTAATCAGCCAATGGATCACGGTGCGGGAAACTGCGATTGCCCGGGTTTTGTCCGAGGGGCAAGTCACCGCCGAACACCTGCAGACACTAGGCATACTTGCCAATAAAGCACGGCAGCATTATCTAGAAACTACGGTACCTGATGAAAGCCAGACTCAGCGAAACCACACCTTGGTTGACGAACTGGCTGCAATGCAACACTGGCTAGAGCAGCATACTCAAATCACTGGCTGGGACAAACTCACAGCCCACGCCAAGCAACACTGGCACATGGAAACCCAGGAACTGATTCACTCCCTGCTTATGGAGTTGTATCCGGACCTGGTGGATGAGTTGGAAGACTCCATGTGTGCAGAGGAGTGCCCAGACACCACACCGCAAATGCCGCTGGGGGACCTGAAACAGCTAATTGAAGCGCGTTATGCCTGGGCACTGGATGTAGATTTCGAGGAGCCAGATGCTCAGTATCTGTTCTGGTATCGGTCCGAAGAAAAGATGGAACCACGCATTGGTGAGCGCTTTTCTGAGGAAGGCGCCGACCGGGAAATGCCGTTGTTGACTATCGCTCGCTCCGTGCGTCAGTGCTACGACCTGCTTTGCAAGGATTTGCAACAACACCCGAACGATGACGTCGTGCACTTTTTAATGCGAGAACCTGAAATGAAAGGCATTATCGCCCGCGTTCAGACTATGGGGCAGGAGTGTTACGGTGACATACAGGCCAACCTGGCAGACCGGGAAACACTGCCGATACGATTACTGCGCTGCAAACTGTCTTTTTTCGGGGTCAGCAAGTTTGACCCCAAATCAAAATTCTGGGTTCGTAATACCATGTTTCAGGGCGCCCCCCTGCTGACTCAAATCGGCGAGCCTTTTTTCGATGACTGGATATTCCCATTGGCACCCGAGCAAACGCAGTGAAAGTGTCGAAAAATGAAATAACAGCCTTGCTGAAACAGGTATTCGAGGGCTTAAAGTTCCGCTGTGGCGAATATGAAAGTGCAGCGGACATGATCGTGTGGGCTGAAATGTGTGGGCTCTCGGGCCTACTAGCTCTGCGTCATAGCTTGCCATATCTGACTGAACAGAGCCCGCCACCGCTGCGCAGCATTCATGAGAGTGAAACCAAAGCCGTTCTCGATGCTAACAACGGCAGCAGCCTCAACTGCGCTGATGTGGTGATGAACCTTGCATACACCAAAGCACTCGCACAGGAGTGCTGTAGCGTTACTGTTCTGAACTGTCATAACCGGAAGTTATTCGTTAAGACAATTGCGGACTGTGGCAACAGAGGTATGTCGTGCCTGGCTTACTGGCGCGACGCAATTGATCCAGTGGCACTCCATGTTGTCATCACGGCCGCTGACTCAGACGGCATGCCGAGTTACTCGACCTATAAGCTCAGCGAGCAAAGTTTCATTGAAGATTCGCAACGACAGTCGCTATTTATTGAATGCAGTACTAAACCGGTAACGCCGGATGGTCCCATAGGCTCATTGATAGCTGATGGCGATAATCCGGGCACAAACGTCCTGCCTGCAGCCCTGCAGAACAACTACCACGCTTCCCTGATGCAGGGCCTGTCCATAGAGGAAGACCTCTGGACCCAACTGCAGGCGTTGGCGCAAATAGTTCTGGTGGAATCATCAGAACAGTCACGCATGGGCGCTGGCGCTTGAGCACAATGATGACAATCATGTTAACCGGAACTGCGCTGTCAAGGCTGACCAATCCAGACTACAAGTGGCTAGTGACCCAGCCAGTTACCTTAAGGGGTGTTCTATGCCTTTTGGCTTACTAAAATACGGACTCAAAAAGCGGTATCCGGGCAAGCATCAGTTCACACCCGCGACAGAGCTCAAGAAGCACTACGATGTCGTCATTATTGGCGCCGGCGGACATGGTACCGGTATCGCGTATTACCTCGCGAAATACCACGGCATTACCAATGTCGCGATATTGGAAAAAAGTTACCTGGGCAGTGGCAATACCGCGCGCAACACCGCCGTCATTCGTTCCAACTACCTTACCGAAGAAGGCGTCACCTTTTATCGCGAATCGGTAAAGATGTTCCAGAGCCTGAGCAACGAGTTCGATTACAACATCATGATGGAGAACCGGGGACAACTGACCCTGGCTCATAGCGATGCTGCTATTCGGAGTTTTCGCTGGCGCGCCGAAGTTAACCAGCACCTGGGGGTGCGTTCGGAGCTCGTCGATCGACAGACCATCCGTGAACTAGTGCCGAGCCTGCAGATGTCCGAAGATGTTCGCTACCCCATTCTCGCAGGACTGTGGCATGCGGACGGAGCCACGGCTCGCCATGACGCAGTCGCCTGGGGTTATGCCAGGGGCGCCTGTAGTCGCGGCGTAGAACTGCACCAGTTAACCGAGGTAGAAGATATTGAGGTGACTGAAGGTAGGGTCACCGCCGTGCGAACTAACCGCGGACGCGTCTCCTGTGGCATTGTGGTGCAGGCAGTCGCGGGTGCCAGTTCTATCGTGGCGCGCATGGCGGGAATCAAGCTGCCGATTCATTCTTATCCGCTGCAGGCAATGGTGACGCAGCCATACAAACCTCTGTTGAATCCGCACGTCAGCTCACCTCAGGTGCATGCTTATATACACCAGACTTCCAGGGGTGAGTTCGTCATTGGTGGCGGTTCGGACCCCTACCCTCTTTACAACACACGCGCGACACTAGACCAGCGCGAATCGCTGGCGTCTGCGGTACAAGAGCTTTTTCCCTTTCTGTCTCAGGCGCGCTTAATGCGTCAGTGGGCGGGCACAACTGACATGACGCCCGATTACAGTCCGATTATGGGCCTCAGTCCGGTACAGAACTATTATCTGGACGCGGGCTGGGGAACCTGGGGATTCAAAGCCACACCCATTTGTGGCAAAACCATGGCGGAGCTGGTGGCCACAGGCTCACCTCCAGACATTATCAAACCGTTCGAACTAGAGCGTTTCTACCGCTTCGAACAAATTAACGAAGCCGGCGCCACCGCAGCCAGTCACTAGGGGCATAGCAACACCATGAAAATATTGAACTGCCCCTTGAATGGGCCTCGTAACATCTCGGAGTTCACCTATGGTGGTGAATTTCATTCCATGCCAGACCCGGATAGCAGCACAGCCAGAGAGTGGGCCGAGCACGTATTTTTTCACGACAATAATGCCGGCGTCGTTATCGAGTGGTGGTGCCACACGCCAAGTTCCTACTGGTTCCTGGCGGAGCGCAATACAATCACTGACGAATTATTGCGCACATTCCCTGCCAGCGAGGCAGCTGGCGGTATGGTGCAGGGCGACGATCAATGATGTCTTCAAATCGATTACCTCCTCCCTATGGATTACTCCTTGATCGCAAGCAAGAGCTTAGCTTTCGTTTCGATAACCGAGACTATCGGGGCTTTGAGGGTGACTGCATCGCCAGTGCGCTGGCTGCCAACGGGCAATGGCTATTAAGCCGCTCCTTTAAATACCATCGCCCCCGCGGACCGCTGACAATGGCAGGGCAGGACGCAAACACACTGGTACAGCTACCTTCAGACCCGAATGTATTGGCAGATCGGCAGCAGATATCTGCAGGGCTGGAAGTACATGCGCAAAATGTCAGCGGAACGCTGGAGCGTGATCGCGCGGCATGGCTTGAACTTTTTTCTCGCTTTCTGCCTGTTGGCTTTTACTATAAAGCCTTTTTCAAACCGAAAGGCATTTGGGAAAAATGGGCTCCGCTGGTGCGAAAAAAAGCCGGCCTTGGTGTCCTTGATCAACAGTTCGAACCGCAATACTACGACAAGCAATACCGCTTCTATGATGTTGTGGTGGTTGGCGGTGGCCCAGCCGGCATGGAGGCAGCATTGCAGGCGGCCCGCTCGGGTGCTGAAGTCCTGCTGGTGGATGAAAACCCGACTTTAGGAGGATCGCTCAATTACGCACGCTTTGATGCAGAGGGTGAGTCTGGCAAGGCACTGCGTGACACACTGGCCGGGGAAATTGCGGCACTGGTCAATGTGGAGGTGATGACAGATGCCATTTGTAACGGCTGGTTCGCAGATAACTGGCTGCCAATAATACAAGGCAAACGCCTGCACAAGGTCCGCGCAAAAGAAACCATCATGTGCGTTGGTGCGCTGGAACAACAGGCAGTATTTCGCAACAATGACCTGCCCGGCATCATGTTGAGTAGCGCTGCTCAGCGTCTGATTCACCTTTACGGTGTGCGCCCGGGTACCACGGCTGTTGTAATAGCTGGCAATAATGATGGCTACGGAACTGCGCTGGATCTAATCGACGCGGGCGTAAACGTAAGGGCTGTCGTTGAACTACGCCAGCAGCCACAGTATGACGAAGTGGCTAGAGCCGTCATCGACAAGGGTATCCCCATAGAAACCGGCTCCGCCGTCTATGAGGCGCTAGCAGCGCCGGGCAAAAATCACCTTGGTTCAGTGGAAGTTCGTAAAATTGCAGGTGAAGGACGCTGTGAAGACAATGGTGTAACGCTGCAGTGTGACCTACTGTGCGTGGCCGTTGGTTACACTCCAACTTACCAGTTGGTCTGTCAGGCAGGCGGCAAACTCAGCTATGACGATGATAGCGCAATGTTTACCCTCACTCATTTACCGGATGCATACCAGATAGCCGGGTCTGTAAACGGTCTTTGGAACCTCGATGCTGTGCGTGCGGATGCGCGGCGTGCTGCCTTGATTGCCTGCAATGCCATCGGCTCTGTGCACCAAGAAGTGCCCGCAGCGGTAGCGGCTCGCGACGGTAACAGCCCCAACTTCAGCTGGCCTATTTTTCCTCATCCCCAAGGCAAGGAATTTGTCGACTTCGATGAAGACCTGCAGATCGACGATATTATTAACGCCACACGCGACGGATACGAACATGTGCAGCTGGTTAAACGTTACTCAACCTGTGGTATGGGCCCCTCTCAGGGCCGTCACTCAGCTCTGGCAACAGCGCGATTAGTCGCATCCGCAACTCAGAAAACAATCGCTCAGACAGGAGTGACGACCGCTCGCCCACCCTTTGCGCCGGAACGATTAGGTCACAGTGCGGGGCGCAGCTTTTACCCACAGCGTCGCAGCAACATTCATTATCGCCACATTGAAGCAGGCGCGCAGATGCTGCAAGCAGGCGCCTGGGACAGACCAGCGTACTACGGGCCGCGAGAACTCCGGCAGGACTGCATCAATGCAGAGGTCAACCACGTGCGCAATAAAGTCGGCATAGTGGATGTCTCCACCCTTGGTGGCATCGACGTGAGAGGTCCCGATGCCGGCGAATTCCTCAATCGGTTTTATACCTTTGGTTTCGTTAAGCAGCCCGTGGGACGCGCTCGCTACGCGCTACTGACCAACGAGGCCGGCGTCGTCATTGACGACGGCGTTGCCTGCCGTTTTCACGAACAGCACTTCTACGTAACCGCAACCACGGGCGGCGTCGACCGCGTGTACCAAAGCATGCTTAAGTGGAATGCTCAATGGCGCCTCAATGTCGATATAGCCAATGTGACCTCAGCCTGGTGCGGCATTAATATTGCCGGCCCCAACTCGCGACAGGTGTTACAACAGCTGTGTGATGACGTCGATCTCAGCGCGGATGCATTCCCCTATATGGGCGTTCGCGAGGGCACAGTAGCCGGTGTACCGGCACGCCTGGTGCGCGTTGGCTTTGTCGGTGAACTGGGGTTTGAAATTCACGCGCCTCAGCACTGCGGAGAATACCTTTGGGACGCTCTTATGAAAGCGGGCGACTCCCATGAGATCAAGCCCTTTGGCATTGAGGCGCAGCGAGTGTTACGACTGGAAAAATCTCATATCATCATTGGCCAGGATACGGACGCCATGTCCAATCCGATGGAGGTCCAGATGAACTGGGCTGTTTCGCGCAAGAAGCCATTTTTTGTGGGTGGCAGAACTATCGCCGAACTGGAAAAAAAGCCCCTGCAGCGCACTTTGGTCGGGTTTGTGATCAATAACGCCTCCGCACCCGTCCCATTAGAGAGCCATCTTGTTCTGGACGGAGAGCAGATGGTGGGACGTGTCACCTCCTGTAATCACTCTCCCACCCTTGGCAAACCTATTGGTCTGGCCTATGTTCCAGTAGACATGGCGGAGCCCGGCTACGTGCTTTGCATCAAGGCTGCCGGCGGCGTAAAAGTGGATGCTGAAGTTGTCTCCACTCCCTTTTACGACCCGCAAACCCAGCGTCAGGAGCTTTGATATGAGTGACATATCCGCCGCGTCGCCAAACCCTGAGCGTTTTATACGTCGCAGCCAGTTGTACCGATGGCATTTAAAAAACAACGCTGAATTCGACACAGCAGACGGTTCAGTTACTCATTATGCTGACTTGGCAAAAGAATCTGAGAGTGTCGGTCAATTAGGTCTTGCAGATTTATCCAACTTGCCCCGAACGGGTTTCAAGGGACCGGGTGCAGCGGAATGGATACTGGGTAATGGTGTTGCATTACCAGAAGCCCCGAATCTCGCTCATGCACACTCGGACTCAAGCCTGCTGGTGCGCCTCTCGCATCAAGAACTATTGGTCTTATCAGATCTAAAGCGTCAAAGCATGCTGGCCGACACACTACCGCAGAACTGGTCGGTAGAGGCATCACAAGGCGTCTCCTTGCTCCCCAGGGCGGATTCCCATTGCTGGTTTGCGCTAACAGGAATTCATGCGGCGGAGATGTTCTCCAAAGTCTGCGCGGTAGACCTGCGCCCGGGCAAATTTGCCCAGGGCGAAGTCGCCCAGACATCTATTGCTCGAGTCAACGCAATCATCGTTCGAAACGACCTTGGACCTACTCCCTGTTTTTACATTCTGAGTGATGTCAGCTCAGCAGAGTTTTTATGGCTCTCCTTGCTCGATGCGATGTTGGAGTTCGAGGGCGCAGCGGTCGGCACGGCGGCTTTGAAAGCATGCAAAGACGCAGCGATAGTCTAACGTAACTAAGAAACGCACGGGCGCGTGCACTCCAAAAGGATGCAAACATGGCAATTCCCAATCGCTCAACCTATGTCATCGTCGGTGCCGGTATACATGGCCTGAGTACTGCCTACCATCTGGCGTTGGAACTTAAGTCTCGGGGCATTGGGTCTGGCAAAGACATCATCGTATTAGACAAGACTGGCGTGTGCGCCGGTGCAAGCGGCATAGCCTGTGGAGTCATCCGTAACAATTACTATCAGAGCTCCATGCGCGAGCTAATGGCGCACAGTGTCAAGGTCTGGGAAAGTGATCCGCAGGCTTATAGTTACCACCCTGTTGGCTACATGCAGGTCAGTTGTGAGCGCATGCATAGCGACGTCGCTACCATCTATCAGCAGCAGCAGGCAATTGGCTATCAATCCACGTTCGTTGAGGGTAAAGCCGATTGTGAGCGTTACATGAAGGGCATCTTTGATGACTGGCAGGCCCAGGGAATCACATCAGTCTTACATGAAATGCCAGGCGGGTATTCTAATAACACCCGGGCAATGCTCGCTTTAGCGGCCAAGGCCGAAGGCGAAGGAGTACAAATTTTTTCGGGGGTAGAGGTCACAGGCTTTAGCCGCGACAACGCAGGAAGTATTAGCGCGATTGAAACCAGCCGGGGCGTCATTGAATCCGACTACGTGGTGATTGCCGCCGGGCCCTGGGCCGGTAAGTTCTGGGACATGCTGGAAATGCCAGCGACCATTAGTATAAAAAGCCCAACAGATGGCAGCATTGCCAACGGTGTGCCTATGTGGGTGTATTGGTCTCTACAGGAAGGCACTCTGGGCGTAGACCCGAATATGCAAGTGAGCAATGATGGAACAATGCCGCCGGTCATCCACGTTGATACCGATGCTCCACTTTACTCAGATCTCGATGGTTCATTGATTACCAGCGAGATGTGGGGAATCTACTATAAACCGGACTTCCATTTTGGAGGTATACAGGGGGGCGCTGCACCATTCATCGTCGAGAAAAACACCGACGAAATCGCGATTGATCCCTACGGCCCGGAGTCACCCGAATTCATTGTAGGCAAGGATTTTGCGCATATGTGGGTCTCTGCACTAGCTCACTGCCAGGCTCGCTTCTCGGGTAGCCTGGCTGTCTACAAGGATGAACCCTCGGGCGGAATCGGCGCATTCACGCCTGATAGTTTTCCAGTGTTCGATACTATTGGTGACAATTGCTATTTTATCGCAGACTCTAATCACGGCTATAAAATGTTGGGAGTCGGCAAACTGGTAGCAGAAGAAATCTGTGGAGATCCACAGCGCCTACTGCAGCCCTTCCGTTTCTCCCGCTATGCGGAGGGAAAGCTGCATCCGATTTCCAACAGCCCTTTCCCGTGGAGTTGACGCCGCCTGGAACTTGCGTGCTACACGCTTTAATATTGTACAGCGAAGACGTATTGACCCTGCTGGTCTGCTACAGTAGCCCTGCCGAAGCAGATCCTTAAGCCATTGCGCTACTGTAGTGGTGGGCGAGCCAGCTGTGAAAGTGATGAGTTGGCGCGTCCATTATCGGGGAGAAAACACCACCTTGAAAACCCGGTGACTGACGACCCTTCTGCATCCCTTCAACGACACGAACATCTTCAGAAAATACAACACGCCAACTTTCCATAACCGCAGCGCGACAGTCCGAGTAGGCGTCGCCTGTCGCCTTTTCACCGACATAATACAGCTGCAATTGCTCTGCAGTTCGGTTGTTGGCCAGTGGCTGGAGAATGACAGCAAAGGCATGGTCCGCCTGCAAGCCAAGCAAGACGTTGGGGTAAAGAGACAAATATTCCGCTTGTCGGATTTGCTGCGGCGGCCAATTCGAAAACTGGGGCAGCATGGTGCCAGCAGTCTCGGAAAGCGTGTAGGTATAACTGCCCTGACCCGACATCGTGTTATCGATGATGTTGTAGTGCTGATCTAGTGGGGAGTACTTATTAAGGTCAGGATGAACCCATGGTAGGTGATAGGCCTCACAATAATTTTCAACCGCCAGTTTCCAGTTAGCTCTTATATCCAGAGTCATCCTGCTCCCGCAAGCGGCAACCTGCAGTTTATCCAGTCCATCTTCACCAACGAACTGCTCCCACCTTTGTGCCAGCGGAGCAATATAATCATTGAAACTTTCGGCCTGGCCAGAAAGATTAATAAAAATAATACCCATCCACTCGCTGGATCGAACGGCCTTCAACCCATGGTTTTCACAGGAGAAACCCTCTGTAGTATGTACGCCGACACCACCGATGTGAGGCGTTCCTCTGAGCTCTCCGTCCAGGTTGTAAGTCCAGGAATGGTAAGGGCAGCGGATTGAGCCCGCAACGCTACCGGCCTCCTCGACCAGCACCATACCTCGATGGCTGCAAACATTGTGGAATACATTTAGATCACCGCGCTTATTACGCATGATGAGCAGCGACAAGCCCATGAAATCCAGTGGCTTCACATAAGCGGTGTCTTGTAACTCACTGGTGTAACCGATCGCAGCCCAGGTATTTCCCAGTATCTCGTCGCGCTCGAATTCGAACAATTCAGAATCAAGGTAAACCGAATTAGGCATGCCTCTTGCTTCAGCGATGGGCTGCAGAACCGGATCGATATCAGTTGCGTGGATAAGCGACGGTTTTTTAAAAGTTGTCATCTGCTATTCCTATAGTGTATGCGCAAGAATGCGGATCAGCAGCAAACTATGGCTAGGAATCCGGGGCAAGCTCTGGCCCCAGAGCTTGCTTCAAAGGACTGAGCCAGGGTTCAAATTGCTTCCATTGCTCGATCGCGGTATCGAATATCGGCTGCCGAACCTGCTCTGAAGAAGGCGTACGGACGTTGCGTTCGGTTTCATGGAAATTCATGCAAGCCTCTTCAAACTCCAGTCCACAAAAATCAAGCATGCGTCGCACTTGTGTTTCAAGATCCTTGACGACGTCTTCATGCTGAACGCGCAGGACAAAACCAGGCAACACTTTGTCCCAATGTTCCATCAGATCGACATAGTCGCGGTAGTAGTTGCCCAGGTCGGGCAGCGAGTAGCTGAACAGCTGGCCGTCAGCAAACAACTGTTTGTAACCACTGAAACAACAGGCCATGGGAGCGCGTCTGGCATCGATAACTTTTGCATTGGGAAGAATCAGCGAGATCAGGCCAATATGGCGAAAGTTATTGGGCATCTTGTCGATAAACAAAGGTGCACCCTGGCGATGAATTTTGGTGTCTTCAATAAACTGTTCACCGAACTCCAATAATTGCTCTGGGGGAATGCTCGCAAGGTTGTCCGGGTAAGGCGTGCCACTTGCCCTACCCTGGCGGCGCAAGCGGCTCGCCAACGACAGTACATTGGGCAGCTCCAGTGTGCCGTCAACCTGGCTGTGTGAAGAGAGTATCTGTTCCAAAAGAGTAGATCCCGCTCGTGGTAAGCCTACGATAAAAATGGGATCAGGCGCCTGACAGCCGGTATTTTCACGAGACGAGAAAAGCGACTTGGTGCAGGCTTGTTTTTGGGCGGCAAATTCTTCGGTGGTATCGTCGGCGTGATAACGAGACTGCGCTTGCTTCAGTTCATTGCCGCTGGCGTAATAGCGAAACGCGCTCTCAAAGTCATTCTGATCTTCAGCGGCTTTACCCAGCGCAAAGTTGAGGTAAACACGATCCATCGGAGCCAGGTCATCGCTGTCGGTAATGGCATGCATTGCCGCTAGTTCATTATCGCTAAAATGATAGGTCTTCAAGTTCGCCAGCGAATAATAGGCCTCACAGTGATGGGGCCGAGAGGTCACCGCTGATCGATAGGACTCGATCGCCGCCTCAGTGTCACCGCTGGTCTTGAGTGCATGACCCCGTGATACATACGTGGTGGGATCGCCTGGCAGAATCCCAAGGACCTTTTCGAAGGTCGCCAGAGCGTTCTCGTAATCGCCAATCTGCATGCACTGTATCGCATGCAGTGATTGAAACTGCGGGTTAGCGGGCGCGATTTCCAGCAGTCGTGCAGACTCATCGTGTGCATGCGCGAAACGCTGCCGCTTCTGCAATATTTGCACATAGTCGAGGCGGACGCGCATGTTATCCGGTTCAAATTCCGCAGCGCTTTCCAACAGAAATTCTGCATCTTCAAGAACTCCCAGGCGCAGACCAAGTTCTGCGAGCAAACGCATTCCTTCTACATTTTTCGGATTTTGTTGCAAGAACCGACGGCACAGATTCTCCGACTTTATTAACTTGCCCTCATGCATCATGTCCGTTGCGGCGAGTATATGCGGGTGAAGAGAGTGCAAAAAATCGAGCTGAGCGCTGATCTGGTCTTGCCGCTGACGTGTGTCGTCGTCGGGTGATGATTGCAAGATTGTCAGTTGAGATCGCCAACTGGCCTCTAGCGCGGGATTAATCGTGCAGGCACGAACATAGGCCGTAAGCGCGTCCCTGGTGCGTCCATGGCTCTTGCGCAGATGCCCCAGTTCCTGATGCGCCCGGGAAAACTCAGGCGCAAACGAAATCAAGCGCAGCAAACGTTCTTCAGCCTCTGCGAGTCGCCCCATGTGACGAAAGCACACGGCCGCCATGTAGAGTCCATCAACTGAATCGCGGACGTCTTCCGGGAGGCCCTCAAGTTGTTTGAGCGCAGCAGGCAACTCGCCTGCAGAAATAAGCTTCTGTATCTGCCCAAGATCGTCGGAAATTTTAACGGAGTTAACTGGCATAACTATCCTGTCGCCTGAATGAAAAACGCCCCGGGATCGGGGCGTTTATTGTTACACAAGCCGACTCGAATAGTCAGAACTCATAAGAGAATCGAATACCGCCGTTCGTTGGCCGAGCGTAAGCAAACCGGCTGCGATCGTTGACGTAGTTGGCGCCCAGTGCCGCTTCCTCATTCGTCAGGTTATCGATAAACAGTTCTGCCATCCAGGGGCCGCTGGTAACGCCGCCACTAATGCCAACCATCAGCCAGGAATCAAGTTCATCCCGGTTCATCTGAATGATGTCGCTGTAAGACGTATCTGAGTAGCTGATATAAGGCATCACGTGAGCCCAGATATCATTACCCGCCTCCCACACATATCGACCTGACAGCGTAGCCTGGAATTCTGGTGCATACGCCAGCTCAGACCCTTTGATAACATCACCTGTAGGAACCAGTACCTTGGTAATTTCGGTATCCAGAATCGAGAATGCACCGCTGATGGTCAAACGCTCTGTTGCGAGCCAGCTCACGTCACCTTCTATACCCTTAACCTCTGCATCTGCCGCGTTGTCCGAGAAGAAGAGGTTGACGATACTGGTATCGAAAATAGTCGTCTGTAAGCCTTCAATTTCAATCATGAAGGCCGCTCCATTGAAGCGTAAATGACCGTCTAACAGGTCAAGCTTCCAGCCAACTTCATAGTTAGTGACATCATCACTTTGCACGTCGAAGGGCACGGTATAGCCGGTTGCCGCCTGATATGCACCACCAGGGCGGTTAAGCAGCCCAGGACGATAGCCCTCAGACCAGGTGACGTACCACAGCTGATTGTCACTGGGTGTCCAGGCAAAGCTCACCTTACCAATGACACCGTCATCCTCGCCCTTGTCAGGCGCATTTACTGAGTTGACAATCCGGTCGTAATTAGGATCGTCCGCAGCGGGAAGATTGTCGTTACTGTAAACTGGCTTGTCCTCGTAGAGAGTGCTACAAGCGCCTGGGTTACCTATCCAGGTGAACTGTCCGTCTCCGTCATAAAGGTCGTTTATATCAGTACCGAATGAGTTGTAATCTACGCCACTCATGCCACAGAACGAGGAGTTGGCACTGCCTTCAAAATCAACCTCGTAATCGTACCAGCGCAAACCACCGGTAATCGCAAAATGGTCGCCCAAGTCCATCGTCAACTCACCAAAAACACCCAGTTGCTCGTCAGTACGCCGGATATCGTTGCGGAAAATGACGCCCTGGGGGAACGGACCGGTATCTGACCGATAGCCAGGAGAGGGGAATGTCTTGTTGTCCACAAAGCCAAAGCCATCTCCGCTACCGCCGCCCCAGACATCAACATATTCCGAGTTGTAATAAGTGAAGTCGTTGCGCTCGGTGAACTCCATGTCACTGTAGAAAACGCCTCCTGTTGCACGCAAGGGGCCATCGCCATTGGTGGTAAAGCGAATCTCGTGGGTCATTATCTCGCTAGTCGAGACGGAGCCCACTGCGAGCGATGGTGCGTAACAAGTGCCCGTCGGGACGTTCCCGGGGGAATAGCTGGTATAGGATACGTAATAGTCACAAACGTAATAGGGAATATACTGGCCGATATACAGGTAATCCGTGTAATCGATATTCTGCTCGCTTTCACGGTCGGTATAAGCACCGGCATAAATCAGGTCCAGGGCACCCATTCGCCCTTCTAAGGTCCAGTTAACGTTGTAGAAATCGTCTTTGATTTCTTCAGGCTGGAACCGCTGGATTTCAAAATCGCCCAGCTCCGGATCTACATAAAAGGTACCGTCGCTCTCAATGGATTGATCCATGTAACCAACACGCAAGCTCCAGTCTTCAGAAATATCCCAAAGACCGCTCAGACGGAACCCGGCGTAGGTAGTATCGTTGAAATCTTCCTCCACCAGCGTGCCATTATCCAGGGTGTTAAATTTGACATTGCTCAGGTCGGCACCTGCCTGGAAGCCGCCACGGAAATCGGCAACCGGCACCCCATTACTGCGCACTGTGCCAGCCGGCCGGAATCGAGCGCTTTGCTCTGTAGAACGCGTACCATAAACGTTATCGATATAGCCGCCCATGTTATCCACATAGACCGTGCCACGAATAGCGAAGGAGTCACCCACTGGAACGTTCAAAGTGGCATTGACGTTATTACTCATCTCGCCGTCTTTGGTGTACGAAACACCGGCCTTAACATTACCGGAAACACCGTCCATATTAGGTTTGTTGGTGATTAATCGTACGGTACCCGCCTGCGAACTGGCGCCAAACAGTGTTCCCTGGGGACCGGCAAGTACTTCAACCCGATTAATATCAGCCACGTACACATCGAGGTTCCTGCCTGGTTGCGACATGGGTTGCTCGTCGAGGTACATTGCCACGTTAGGCACCAAGCCCGCGACACCTGCAGTAGTCAGGTTGGGCGTGGTCGAGGCGACACCTCGAATGTAAATGGTGTTCTGGCCTGGGCCGGCACCACCTGCCGTCACTCCGGGCAACTGAGTAAGGTAATTAGCGAAGTTTGCTATGCCAAAATCATCCAATGAGTCTTCAGTGATTGCAGAAACAGCAACCGCGATGTCCTGTGTGCTCTCGGTGCGCTTGGTTGCGGTGACGATCACTTCTTCTAGTTGCGCCATGGCCAGACTCGACTGACCGGCAACCACCCCTGCTGTAACCACTGAAAATACAGCCCTGCTCAAGGTCTTCTTATGGAACATATGTCTTACCTCAGGTTTCTTTGAATTATTTATTTATAAAACCGTGGCTCACTGTTTTTGCAGTGACCTGATAGCAACAGCCGCGCTGCTATCCTTAAACTCTTCTCTACTTTACCAGACTCCAATTAAAAGCCAATTAAAAGGACAAATGTATTAATATCTTTTATTTATTAATTAATGACATTGATAATCTGCCAGCTCACTCCAATTTAACCATAAAATTCGCAGCCAGCCGGGTTAATCGGCCCCTGAACTGGCCTGGGAACGTCGGCGCCGGCGTCGGCTAGAACCGGTGTCTGGCTGTGCTTGTTTTTGTGCTGGTGGCGCCACTTCGGCATACAAATTAGGAAACGGGTCGCTCTTGTGAGGAAAAGCCATAGCCTCAATAAAATACTGCTGAAATTTAGCCTCTACGGCGGTCTCAATCTTCTCGATGTCGCCCACCACAGCCTCAATGACCCCCCTGGACTCTCTGTTGAGTAGCGCGATCCGCGCTCCTGTTCCGGCAGCATTGCCCGCCGACGAGACCTGATTCAATGCACAATCTGGAATAAGCCCTAATACCATGGCATGTTTGACATCGATCTGGCTGCCAAAAGCACCCGCTAGCCGGATACGCTGTATAGATTGTGTTTCGATTTTGTCCATTAATAGCTTAATACCAGCGTAGAGGGCCGCCTTGGCCAATTGAATCTGCCGGATATCATTCTGGCTCACGCTGATCTCCGACTCTCCCTGATGCAATATGTAGGACCAGGTACGATCATTCTCTATGATGCGCGTGCTTCGGTTGCGCAAACTGCCGTCAACCACCCCGTCAGCACTAATGATTCCGGCAAGGAACATCTCCGCCACCACCTCAATGATGCCCGAGCCACAAATGCCGGTGATACCAATTTGCCCTGATTGCTCGGCAAATTCAGGGTCGTCGGACCAGAGTTCGCAGCCAATGACCTTGAACCTGGGTTCCAACGTCTGTGCGTCAATTCGAACACGTTCAATTGCACCGGCAGCGGCGCGCTGTCCACAGCTGATCTGAGCACCTTCGAAAGCCGGCCCGGTAGGACTGGAACAGGCTAACAGCCGGTTACTGTTACCCAATACGATCTCTGCATTAGTACCCACATCGACCAGCAAGGTCATCTCGTCTTGCAGCTGAGGTTCTTCCGAGAGGATGACCCCTGCGGTGTCTGCCCCCACGTGCCCGGCAATACAGGGCAACATGTACACCCGGCCACCAGGGTGCATGACCAGATCGAGATCACGAGCAAGGAGGTTCAGCGCGGCATCAGTGGCCAGGGCAAAGGGCGCCCCACCTAATTCGACTGGACTAATCCCTAACAAAAGATGATGCATGATCGGGTTTGCCACGATGGCAATTTCCAGCACGTCATCTGTACTGGCTGCGATATCTGAGCTGACCTGGGCAATGAGTTGATTGAGTGCCTGGCGGATGACCTGGGTCATCTCCTGCTCTTTGCCTGGATGCATCATCACATAGGAAACCCGACTCATCAGATCTTCACCGAATCGAATCTGCGGGTTCATCAGGCTGCCGCTGGCGAGAACCTCACCACTCACGAGGTCACATAAATGAGCAGCAACTGTCGTCGACCCGACATCGATTGCCACACCATAGGCCTGGTCATGAAAGCCCGGCCATAAGGCCATGATCTGCTCACCGCGATACACCGCTACAGTCACCGACCAGTTGCCCTTGCGCAGCACTGGCTGCAGGGTGGGCAGCAGCAGGGGATCGCAACCCAGTCCGGTCAGTTGCCACTCTCGCTCAAGAGCTTCCAATAAACGTTCGAAATCGCCCCTGGGGTCGTGCATGTCCGCTTCATCGACCTGCACATGATACATATGGATAGTGGGGTCCAGGCGAATATCCCGGTGCTCGGCATCCTTGCGGACAACCTGGCGGTGAACCTGGCTCTCGGGTGGCACGTCAATGACAACGTCTCCGAGCAGGCGAGTATGGCAACTCAGTCGCCTGGAATCCTGCAGTGGTTTTTTGCGTTCACCGTAGCGTTTCTCGACTTGGGTAAATGCCGACAAATGTTCTGCCTGGGAAACGATTTCGTGCTTTGGGAAAGAACCTTCAGTACAGGTCACCTGGCAGCGACCGCAGAGCCCGCGCCCGCCGCACACGGAGTCAATATCTACGCCGAGTACGCGCGCCGCCTCCAAAAGTGGTGTGCCTACATCGAAGCTACCGCGACGACCCGATGGCGTAAATACCACCTTCACCTGTTCTGCTGTCAAAGGAACACCTTTGCTTTCGCTTTCATACCGGACAACTCAAGCCCTGCGTCGTCGGCGACCGCGACCACCACGCGCACCCTGGTCCGCACCGTCTGCAGCAGGCTCGCGATAAGCCCGAATCCAGTTAGTACAATCCGGGTCATGCCCCATCATGACATCGGCACCACGCACAGCCTGCATGACTTCCGCATGCAAGGGGCTGGTAATCGCTGAGGTCATTCCTGCGGCAATAGCCATATTGAGGAAAGAGCTATTAATACCATTACGATTCGGCAAGCCAAAGCTCACATTAGACGCGCCGCAGGTCGTGTTCACCTTCAGCTCTTCTCTCAATCGCCGCAACAGATGCATCACTTGCTTGCCCGAGCTATTGATTGCCCCGATGGGCATTACCAGCGGATCCACCACAACATCACTGTAATGAATGCCATAGTCCGCAGCCCGTTCAATAATTTTTTTCGCCACTTCGAAACGCTCGTTGGGATCTTCAGAGATACCCGTCTCATCGTTGGAAATGGCCACTACGGCGGCGCCGTATTTGGCCACCAGAGGCAGCACACGTTCAAGCACTTCGTCTTCGCCAGTAACAGAGTTGACCAGCGCCTTGCCCTGGTAAACTGCAAGTCCTGCCTCCAACGCCTCGACAATGGACGAGTCGATAGAAATGGGAGTGTCAGTGATCGACTGGACCAGCTGTATGGCCTCGGCCAAAATTGCGGGCTCATCCGCCAACGGTATTCCCGCGTTCACATCCAGCATATGGGCGCCCGCTTCGACCTGGGCCAGGGCATCGGCCTCTACTCGACTGTAATCCCCGACTTTCATCTCCTCAGCGAGAATTTTTCGTCCAGTAGGGTTGATACGTTCACCAATAATGACAAACGGCTCATCGAAACCGATTTTGACTTCCTTACTGGCTGAACTGATCACGGTTGTTGTCATACGTCTCTCCACTGCGTTGCCGGTGCCGAATCCGGATGCGACTTTGGTTATTTTTTTGAGTCTGCTGTCTGCTCAGCCTGGCCGAATGTATCCTGATAAATCCTGGGTTCCCAGGGGCGTCTGTCGCCAAGCACACCGGTTTTTTCGACGATTTCAGAGACCCGGTGTTCTTGCCGGTAGGCCATGATGTGCACGCCGGCAACACCCTCGATTTCACGTACCTGGTTAATCATGTCAATACACACATTAGTCCCTTCCTGAGCCTGATTCTCGGCGCCTTTCAAACGCTTGATCACAGCATCGGGGATATGAACCCCGGCCACATTGGAGCGAATCCACTCAGCAGATTTCGCCGAAGCCAATGGCCCAACACCGGGCAGGATGAACACTTTTTCATGGAGCCCCATATCCCTAACCCGGGACATATATTCCTTGAACATCTCAATATCGAAACAGTACTGGCCCTGAACAAACTGGGCACCAGCGGCCACCTTTTTAGCCAGTCGCAGCGGTCTGAAATCATAGGGTGGTGCAAAAGGGTTTATTGCAGCTCCCAGAAATACCTGGGGAGGATGAGTGAGCTTTCTGCCGCTGAGGAACCGGGACTCATCGCGCATCCCGCGAAGCATTTCCAAAGAGGTCATACAATCCATATCAAAAACAGGCTTTGCCTCCGGATGATCGCCGGATTGCACCCCGTCGCCAGTCAAGCAAAGAATATTGGATACCCCCATAGCCGAGCCACCCAAAACATCGCCCTGTATTGCGATTCGGTTTTTGTCACGGCAGGAGACCTGCATCACGGTTGAGTAGCCACGGCGCGTCAACAATGCGCACATGCTGACGCTGGACATATGACAATGTGCGCCGGAGCCATCGGTCGCGTTGATTGCATCAACGTAACCATCAAACGCACTGGCCCGATCATAAACTTCCAATGGATCGGCGGAGTCAGGAGGAGCAATTTCAGTCGTAACGGCAAAAACGCCTGCGCGCAGCACGCGTTCCAATCGTCCCGGAGAAACGTGCCCGGGAAGAATCGGCAGGTTTTCTCCCGCCGCAGGCTCATCTTCAAATCGCATTATGCTTATCCAGCTCGCTGATCAATTGTTTGGCGCGCCTCGCGCAACCACGCTGAGCTACCCTGCAGACTTGCATCGACCGGGCCCTGAATAATTTGGATAGCCTGCTCTCCATCTGCCATGCGCTGACTGCCCTCCCACGCAGTTACCCAAATACAGGTCATATCGGGCTTTATTTCACAGCTACCATCCCCGCGAACGCCGCCACAGGGACCATTGCGCAGTGTCTTGGGGCAGTTCATGGGGCAGGTCATACCGGTAGAGCCCAGCGTACATTGACCGCAGGACTTTGAATCAAACAGAAACCCCTTCACGGGCTTTTCAATCACTGAAATCCAGCGCTCGGCGCGCGTATACCCTATTTTTACAAACACAGGATGCAGGGCAACTAAAGCCTTCTCCATTGCTGAATAAAGGGTATGAAGCAGACTGGAATGACGGGCCGACCACAGGCGCACACGGTACATCGTTATCTCACCCTGTAACCCACGTCAGCGACCATTTTCGACAGCACGTCATCGCTATAATCCGACTCTATGCTGTCAGCGACATTTTTGGCTATGTCTTCGAGACTACCCACACCGGCATGCGGGGAAGATCGCCTGCACCAGTCCTCCATGTAAGCGTCGCTGTCGGCTTTGCCAGCGCGCATGGCAGCCTTGTCTATTGCCTTTTGAAAGCGCTCACTGAGCTCCACTGTCGCACGCTTACGGCGGTGCTTGATGATGACCTGGGCGGGAACATCGCGCCAACAAACAATCACTTTTTCCATCGCTAAATCCACTCACGCATATGCAATCACCTGAGACCGAAGGCCTTTTTCAAGGTCTCCGTAGCCACAGTGGCGGTGTTGGAACTCCAGACCCAGGCGTTCTGCCGCATTGCGCGCCGCCGCTAAAATCTGCTCATCGCGGCGCTGGGAGAGGTAAACAACACGCTCGTAGTTCCCGAAATAGTCCTGGTGCAGCTCAGGGTGTAAATCCAGCTTAAGGCCCCGAATAACCAGTCGCTCAAAGTGCTGTGCGAGAAAATCGGTGAGATAAAATGTGCCAGCGCACTCATCGGCCATCTGGTTAAACTGAGCCTCACCCGCATAAAAGGAGTAACAATGCGCGCCAGCGAGACGCTCTATGCCCTCTTCCTCCAGCACCGCATCAATGGCACCACCGGTGCCGCAATCGGCATAGGCGACGAAGATGTTGTCGTATTGGGGCCTGTAGCGTTGAATCTGTTCGCGCAATTCTCCCGGTATCTGTTGCGGCCTGTTATGAAGACCCGCGTCCAGACACTGTATCTTGATGTGGCCCCAACCATTCATCGCTTTTAGCTGCTGAATTTCATGGGACAAGGCCCCACAGGCAATGACAAGAATCGGCGCTGGTGCATCCGTTGAATCCACGGCTCCATCGGGTTGGGCCCGCTGATCTGTGGGGACTGCATCAGCCACTGGCAGCGGCCCTTCGCTCGGCGATCAGCCGCACGGCCGTGGTGGCCGCTTCCGCCGCATCTCGACAATAAGCATCAGCACCTACAGCCTTACCAAATTCCTCGTTGAGCGGCGCGCCCCCTACCAGGACAATGTACTTGTCACGCAGCCCCTGCTCTACCATGGCATCAATAACCACTTTCATATACGGCATGGTCGTGGTCAGTAGCGCGGACATACCCAGAATATCGGGCTTGTGCCGCTCAAGCGCACTGAAGTACTCCTCGACCGAGTTGTTAATTCCAATATCGAATACGTCCAAACCAGCGCCTTCCATCATCATGGCAACCAGGTTCTTGCCAATGTCATGGATATCACCTTTCACCGTGCCGATGACCATCGTGCCGGCTGACTCAGCACCGGTTTCCGCCAACAGCGGTCGCAGTATCGCCATGCCACCCTTCATCGCATTGGCTGCGAGCAGTACTTCGGGAACAAACAAAATGCCGTCGCGGAAATCGATACCAACAATGGCCATACCCGCGACCAGTGCCTCTGACAACACTTTGTCCGCAGGCCAGCCGCGTGCAAGCAGTATTTCTGTGCCCTCTATGATTTCTTCTTTGAGACCGTCGTAGAGATCATCGTGCATCTGCTCAACAAGTTCATCATCGGCAAGCGCCGACAGGACAACATCTTCCTCGTCATCATCCCATTCATTCTGATCATTCGCATCATCAGTCATCAACCCTATACCTCTGCCTAAGCCAGTTAACTAGTAGTCTTTATCGGGGAAAGCCGCTTTACGGCGTGCCATGAAGTCCAGCAGTGCCTCATCAATCGCGGGATCGAGTTCTGGCGCCTGATAGTCATTAAGCGCTTTCTTCCACAGCACATTGGCACGTTGAGCACAGTCCAGCTCGCCTTCTGCCGACCATTGTTCAAAGCTGTTATTGTCGGCGACCGTTGAGCGGTAAAATGCATCCTCGAAATTAGCCTGAGTGTGCGCTGAACCCAGGAAATGTGCGCCGGGTCCGACTTCGCGCAGAGCATCCATAGCCTGACCGTTTTCTGACATGTCCATGCCTTTGAGCAACACCTCAATCATGCTGGCCTGGTCGCAATCCATGACAAATTTCTCGTAGCCCATGGATAGGCCACCCTCCAGCCAACCGGCCGTATGCAGCATGAAATTGACACCGGCCAGCGCGGCCGTTTGCAGCGTATTGGCAGACTCATAGGCCGCCTGGGCATCAGCAGTCTTTGACGCGCACAGACCGCCGCCGCTGCGAAAAGGCACGCCCAATCGGCGTGCCAGGGCCGCCGCGGCATACAAAATGAGACTGGGTTCCGGCGTACCAAAGGTAGGCGCCCCGTTTTGCATGGAAACAGCGCTTGCAAAGGTACCGAAAATCACCGGCGCCCCGGGCTTCACCAGTTGGACAAAGGCCATGCCCGCCATTGCCTCGGCCAGTATTTGAGTGGCGGTGCCTGCGGTTGTAACCGGGGACATTGCGCCTGCAAGGATGAACGGCGATATCACAGTGGCCTGATTGTTACGAGCATAGACTTTGGCTGCACCCAACATCGTGGCGTCAAACGTGAGAGGAGAGTTGGCGTTAATCAAGCTGGTGCAAACCGTGTTCTGCTGGATGAACTCCTCACCAAATACCACCTTTGCCATGTCCACAGTGTCCTGGGCGCGGTCGGGGTGGGTTACCGAACCCATAAAGGGCTTATCGCTGTATTTGATGTGACTGTAGACCATATCGAGATGGCGCTTGTTCACCGGAACATCTACCGGCTCACAGACCGTACCGCCGGAGTGATGCATACTGGGCGCCATATAGGCGAGCTTCACAAAATTCTGGAAGTCATTGAGCGTGGCGTAACGCCGCCCTTCGTCCAAATCGCGCACGAAGGGTGAACCATAAGCAGGCACTAAAACCGTGCGCTTGCCGCCAATAATGACGTTACGAGCAGGGTTACGAGCATGCTGAACGAACTCGGAAGGAGCCGAAGCCTGAATGATTGAACGGCACATTCCACGAGGAAATCGAACTCGCTCGCCGTCTACATCCGCACCGGCATCCTTCAAAATCGAAAGCGCTTCCGGGTCATCGCGAAACTCGATGCCAATTTCTTCCAGCACCGTATCAGCGTTATATTCGATGAGCTCAAGGCTTTCCTCATTGAGCACATCAAAGTACGGGATATTTCGGTCGATGAATGCGGTAGTCTGCACCTGCGCCTGCTGTCGGGCAGCGCGTTTGGCGTCCCTACCTCGGGACTGTCTTCGTCCGGCTCGCTCGCTCATTGATTCGCTTCCATTTCGGGCGCCGGAGTGCCCGATCAATTACTCGTATCTGCGAGATATTGAAACAAACTGGATAGTCGCGCATTCTAAGCTACGACACGGTAATGTTTATTTACGACAAGCCAAAAACCTTCGATGTAGTGCCTGTTCGGTATCGAGCTTGCACGATACGCTATCCTAAGGCTTTCTCCGGCAGCGGCTTTTTTAGCTCCAATGTCAGCGAGCGTTCACCAGGTCGGCGAATTTTACCAGCCTCAACTCTGGCTTCGAGCTCCCCTGCGACAACTGATAGCGAATCGCCAGCAAGCCCTCTCGATTGCCGGCAGCATCTAGCCAGTTGCCTGAGGATGGCTTTTGATGGGAAACAACCACTCTATAGCGGCCATTTTCTGTCGTGATTTGGTGATTATTCAAACCCACCTGCCTGTGCCTGTCATCAAAGGACTGCATCCAGCGATTTTGTAAGGAAACACTCCAGTAATCGACATCGGGCACCTCACCCGCTATTACCAGCGCCTCGTCATCCTCAAGGTAAAACCAGCTGCCAAAATATTCGTTATCGAAGGTGGGATAGAACACGCCGCCAAACTCGGGACTGTACGACTTGGGTGGGTCAATCCTGTTGGGTGCCGCCGACAGCATCTCACCCAGCGCAATTGCACCACTGAGTGTATCGTTGAAAAACGAGGTAGCCTTGCGCAGTGACATGGCGAGTTGCACGTCATTGGCTGGCCTGTATTGGGGCCCATCAAGATTGCGAATATTGAACGTGGCCTCCAACTTACCCTCCCTGTGGTGATAGTACTGACGCACCATTATCATGTGCGCATCGTCGTCCAGTTTAAGCCAGTTCTCGCCTTCATTCTCTGGCGGATTACTGGCGAGCAGAATAGTAAAATTCCCCTCTGCATCAAAAGACATAGCTTCGTTGGAGATATTGGCTGCTGCCCGGTTCCAGCCATTGAGCTGGCTGCCATAAATCATGAAACCCAGGTATTGGGCCTCGCCCCCATTGCCTGAAATTTCGTAACGATAGTCTGGAGACAGTTCTGCGGTGTGATAGATGGCATCCGGACTGTCACCTAAAAACTTGCGATAGCCATCCATCCAATCAGTAAATTCAGGCTGGGCAGCGCTGCCTTTGGCCAATTTCATCTCTAGTGAGGCTGATGCTAACTGTGCCAGATATTGCAAGCCATCTAACCTTTCTGCCTCGTCGGGGGCGGCTGCAAAGACGCTCTCTCCGGCCGCCTCCAGGCTCGCAGTAAACTCTCGCCAGGCCTGGGCCGAGTCACTGTCTCCCGCCCACTGCGCTGGCGGTATGCTAATAACCTTTCGTGACTGAACACTACCTAGTAAATAGGCTCCTACCACGAGCACCAGCAGGATAAATCCAAAAATTACATTCTTCACTGACGGAAGTACCTCCATGACAAGCGGATCATTATAAGAACAAGCACTAGCCCAATCACAGCGGCGCCCAGCAGTTGATAAAAATACGGCGGAAACCAACGCCAATTCGAGCTGAGCTCTCCGGGCATTGTTTGCAGGCGAGCATGCAGCGCTTGATACGCGCCTGCGCCCCCCTCCCCCAAGCGATCCAGATCCAGTGGATATTTTTCGTGGGGATCAGACTGCATATCGAAAAAGTCGCCATTATCATAAAGCTTCCAACGGCGATCAAAGGCGTAGCGTGCGGGCGCGGCTGTTGGCCAGAAGGGTTCGTAATGGATGAAGATGCTGTCTCGCTGCCGCACCTTTTGCCCAGTGAGTGTCGGGACCAGGCTCGCGCCATCACCGGGATAATCAACAGGGAGGCCTGCCTTGGCCAGTTCAGCGAGCGTAGGCAGGACGTCATTCAAGTTAACCAGGCTATCGCTATTCAGGCCAGCGACGAGTCTGCCAGGGCCCCAAGCGACAAAGGGTACCCGTGATCCGGTATCGATAGTTCTCCCTTTTGCACCACGCACGTTGACACCACGCTGACGGCTGACAATGTCACGTCCTGTGCCGTTGTCGCCAATAAAGAGAATCACGGTTCGATTTGCCAGGCCCTCTGCTTCGACTCTGCTGCGCACCTTGCCCACCAACTTGTCCATGTAAGTCATCATCGCGGCAAACTTTTCCTGATCACTGGCCGCTTCATTGCGCATATCAGGTGTCGTTACCCAGGGGTCGTGTGCCAGCACCATGGGGTAGTAAATAAAGAAAGGCTCAGCTTTGTGCTGGCTAATGTAATTCAACACGTAGTCATTAAATACGTCAGGACCAAAGGTTGAGGAATCGTGCTGTATTACTACCCCGTTGTGACTGAGCTCGGGTGCCCAGAATCGCGAGCCAGCTTCCTCATTAACCATCTGCCACAGGAGAAACTCTTCAAAGCCTGCCGCCACCGGCAAGGAACCCTGAATATTTTCAAATCGATTGTTGTAAAGCTGCCATTTGCCTGCGACCGCAGTGTTGTAACCAGCATCTTTCAGGAGGTGCGCAAACGTGGTTTCCCCGGGATCCAGGTAACCGAAGTGCTTGTAGTTACGAAAGTTGTATTGCCCCGTCATGATTTTAACCCGCGAAGGCGTACACAGAGGCTGTGCATGGGCGTACTCGAATCGCACGCCGTCTCGCGCAAGTTCATCAATATGCGGCGTTAAATATGATTCACCACCATAGGCGCTGATTGTTTCGGCACCCACATCGTCAGCGAGTATGAGAATAATATTAGGCCGAATTGCGTCACTGGCCCCTGCTAAAGTCGCGGTGAGCAGCCAGAGCAAGACTGCTGTTGCTTCGAAAAATCGACGCTGCGCGGGAATGTTCATGGTTATTATTTCACCCTGATTTCCGAACTTGCCTGCCAGCCATAACGCACGGCTTTGACTCGCACCTCGGCACCGGCAGGTATCACCACAGGCTGGTGGTATAGCAGCCAATTATCGCCGTCATTCAGGCTGTAACCAATTGAGCTCCCCGAGGTTGTCGTTTCGACGGTCATAATATTATTATTGATAGCGATAGACGGTGCACTTGTGACAGGCCGCTTTCCTGCTGGCTGGAACTGCTCTACCAAGCGGGTTTCAGCTTGTCCTTCTCGGTCCCCTATTTGTGCAAGTTCATCGACGAGAATTTCACGTAGGCGTTGTAATTCATCCGCGTAAGCCGGGTCGCCCACCAGATTGGTGAGCTCGTGGGGGTCAGTCTTGATGTCAAACAGTCGTTCCTCCCCTACCGACTCAAACCAGCGCGCCTGGTCTGTGTTCAGTCGCCCCGCGTTATAGAGCTGACGCATTTCGCGCACCATAGCAATGTTATCTCTGAATTTGAGCGAGTGGCCCATAGCCAACTCGGGGTTCCAGCTGCGAATGTATCTGAAACTTTCATCCCGAACGCTGCGCTGACGATCGGGAATTTCGTCAATGCGGTCCCGGGATGACAGAACGTGGGTCCTCGCATTTACTGTACTGTCGAGAAAATTCTGCCCATGCAAGTAGTCAGGTGCCTCGACACCGGCAAGCGTGAGTATAGTGGGTGCAAGATCGACGAAGCTGAGCAGACGTTCATCCAGCTCGCCCTGGCGAAGATGTCCCGGACGCCATCTATCGGGCCAGCGAATAATCATTGGCACGCGGGTACCCGCGTCATGCAGTTCGCGTTTTGCTCTGGGCAAACCATCGCCATGGTCAGTGGTCCATATAACGATCGTATTATCAGCGACCCCATCGGCCTCTAATTGCGTCAGTATTTTTCCTACCCTGCGATCCATCAGCGCAATGTTGTTGTAGTGCCTGCTCATGTCCTCACGGACCGCAGAGGTGTCAGGGTAATATGGCGGAACCTCCACCTGTTCCGGTGAGACAACTTCAGGCATTTCTCCATCCATTCGCCACCAGCGCATACCCTGCATAACGAGATGAATAAAACTGTTGGGCATGTTCCCCAGCGGCGTGAACACTCCACTCTCATGGGTTTCCATAAAATTGATCAGCCCAAAGAACGGTTGACCTGCGGCACGATCTCGCCAGTCCATCGCTTCGCTGGCCTCAGCATCCCAGATCGTAAATGGACCGCTATAGGCATTCGCGTGGCTGAATTGGTAATCAAGTTTGAAGTCGGTATAAGTGTAGTAACCAGCAGCGCGCAGTAGCTCTGGATAAGCTTTTACGCCGTCTGGCGGCACCGCATAATAGCCACCTTCAGGGCGACTGCTGGTGCGCATATGTTGCGTACCGGTTGCTACCTGGTGCATCCCCAGTATGTGCGCCGCCCTGCTGGGTGCGCATACGCCGGCGGTGGTAAACACGTTGGGGTAGCGCACGCCCTGGGCTGCCAATGCGTCAAGATTGGGAGTCACCGCTATGGCATCGCCAAAGGCACCGACCCGTGCACTCATGTCCTCGGCCATCAGCAACAGAATGTTCGGACGTAATTGCACGGCAGCCGAAACGCTGTTGGTGCAAACGAGAATGAGCAGTCCTTGCAGCAAAAATTTCACTGCGGGTACTCCACAAATATCGGTGATGTCCACGCTCGTGGCTCAGCGGGAGCAGTGCAGTTATTGTCCCTGGCAGCCCTAACGCCGATGCAATAGTTGCGTTTCACGCATTGTCCCGATTCAGTGTACTCGCAGGCAAAGGGATCGCCGCCTATTAAAGGCTCGGCTGCCTGGATAACCCTGGCATAATAAATAGCAGCGCGGCCCTGTTCAGCGTAAAGATGATCTTCAAACTCGGCGACGCAGGCCGCTCCGCTAGAGGGGCAGTCGAACGTTCTCCACGGGTCTTCTACTAGCGGGGCAATTTTTTCGTCCGGCCTTACTTGCGGACGAATTTTCACAACTTCAATGCGGCTCAAGGTCTTACGCTTTTCGCCTCCAGGGCGATAACACTCACCACCGCACAAAGACTGCACACGATCCTTACCCAAAGCTGCTATTGCATAATCCGGGCAACCAGCAACTTGCTCGAATGCGCCCAGGGCTTTGACTCGGAATCGCGGACTTACTGGCATCATTACTTCACTACCCATCGGGACTTCTCCCGCAGGACCGTTGATCAAGTCAAACCATACCAGCATCCGATCTCCGGAGGTGGCGTAGACATTACGCGTATCCAGTGCCTGCCAGATGGCGTCGCGGTCTCTGCCATCAGTGTGAGCTGCTATCAACCCACCCGTATAATAAAACGCACCGCTTTCCCTATCGGCCCTGAACCTGAAGTCCTCTTCTCGGCCAACGCTCTTGCTGTCGGTATACAACACCCGGTTCGTTTCTTTGTAACTACTGCCTGGGCGACCCTGATGGCCATCGCTAGAACCAATCATGCCCATTCTCGCCCGCTTAGGCTCACCTTGTGCGTCAAAGCCCAGGGCCAAGCTGTATTGAGCAGACATTCTGGGCACATAAGCGGCGCTGGGCTGAAAGCTGTTCTGTAGTTGTCCGCAGCCCTCCCAGTCGTCGAGGACGGTATCTTTGATCGTTTTGCGTCCTGCCAGCGGGCCTTTTTTCAAATACGCTTTCATCATACTTTCGACGGAGTCATCACACATAGCAGACTCTGGCTCGCTACACCGACTGCGAGTGATTTTTTCGGCCTGTCTGCAGCATGGCGTAAAGTCCGCGGTTGCAAGCGGGCAGGAAACGCCGCCATCGCTTGCAATGGAAATTCGGTCGAAGTCGACAAACAACTCGGAGTTACCATGACCAGAAAAGACTTCCACCAATTTTTGGTAGCGCTCTTCGTATTCGTCCAATTGACTCCTGAAATCTGCCGTTAGCGGGTTAACGTTACCCCAGGCCAAACCATGAGGAATGACAATACTATCGAAGCCCCACTCATCGAGTTTGCGGTAAAGGCTGGTCGGTGTCAGAGCGATGTCTCGACAGGAATCCGGTAATTGATGCGCCGGCACACCGTCAGGGCAAACCGGCACCGAGCTTCCCTCGTTGGAGTACCAGCCAAAATCAGAGGCTACATCCAGGTCTTCGAGAAGGCTCATCAAACCGATGACAACGCTTGGGACCTTGCTGATGTCATATGTAGCCTTGGAAGCGATGGGGCGCGTAGGAGTCTTGCCCTCTTCCCAGGTTCGGATTACCACATTTTTATGACCATAGTGACTGGGAACGTCGTCGCTATTGCCGTTAGACCACTCCCAGCCGACAAAAGACACCATATCCGGGTTCGCTGGGTCACCAGCATTATCATTACAGGCCTGAATAGTTTTTACCGTATCGGCCCATACCCTTGGAGTGAGGCTCTCAGCGTGATCATTGATGCTCCAAAAATCCAGCGCCGAGCAGTAGCGAGCAAAATCGCAAGCATCTGCAGGAGTCACTCGTCCTGTGCCCTTCAGCAGTTTTGTATTGAATATATAGGCGTCCAGCGAATAATTGCTGTGGTTATGCAGATCACCAAACAAAATCCGTGGCTCCGCCTTCTCTCGGGTAATCAACGGTTGTGAAATTACCCTGGGACCTGCATTGGGAACCTCGGACTGCCATGGCCCTCCAAACCAACCACTGCCGATCGCGTGAAACCAAAGCAGCGCGATTGCCAAAGCTAGTACAACGGCCAATAAAAGCCTTTTGATCATACCCATGTCTCTTACGTATTAATGTTCTTATTGTTATTGCAGCAACATCTCCGCAGCCCTTATCAAATAGGAGTGATACCAGGGTGCTTCAGGTTCTTCAGCCGGCACCGCATAATCCTTGCGCAATTTTTTTAATCGCTTTTTCAATTCCTCGGTCAGTACCGCGTATTGCGGTTCACCATAAAGATTGACCAGATCGGACGGATCGTTTTCAAGGTCAAACAATTCCCATTCACTATCCTGATAGTAATGAATCAGTTTGTAACGCCCGGTATTAACACCATAGTGACGAGCGACGCCGTGAAAGCCGGGGTTTTCATAAAAGTGATAGTAAAGATCCCGCTCCCAGGCTAAGTCGGGGACCTCCAAAAGTGGGCGTAAACTGATGCCATGCATCGGCGAGTGAGCAGAAACTCCTGCCATCTCAAGTATTGTTGGTGCGAAGTCAATGTTTTGCACCATGGCCTCGCTGGTGATTCCAGGGTTTATGACGCCAGGCCATTGCATTAAAAGAGGAGTTCTGGAAGAAACTTCATCCATCCAGCGCTTATCGAACCAACCGTTTTCTCCCAGGAAAAAACCCTGATCAGAGGTGTAGATAACGATGGTATTGTCGCTTAGCCCCAATTTTTCCAGGTGATCGAGTAAGCGACCAATTTCCCTGTCCATGCTCTTAACCGAGGCCAGGTAGGTCTTGATGTAGCGTTGGTATTTCCACCGGACAACATCCTCGGGGCTCAGGTCGCTGTTTTCAAAAACAGCATTGCCCTGCGCAAAAGCATCCAGCCACAGGCGTTCCTGATCAGCAGTCATGTTGCGCGCCTTACTGAGCTTGACATCCTTCTCTGTCATGTTCTCGGCAATACTCATACGTGCCTGCTGACGAGCCTGCACCTCACCGTTCATGGAACGAAAAAGTGTTGCCGGCTCTGCGACCTTTTCGTTGTCATCCCAGGAAGCCAATTCCGGGGGAGCTGGCATCCAGTCTCTGTGTGGTGTTTTGTGGCTATAAAAGAGAAAAAACGGAGCGTCATCCAGCACTGCGTCGTCCAGCCATTTGATCGCGCGGTCTGTGACCAGCTCCGATACATAACCAACCGACTCCTGTTCACCGGAGGCGCTACGAAAAACAGGGTTGTAGTAGGAACCCTGCTCAAAGTTATTGTGGATCACCTCCCAGTGGTCAAAGCCCACAGGATCACTGTAAAGGTGCCATTTTCCAATCACCGCGGTCTGGTAGCCCGCCCCTTGCAATAAACGAGGAAAGGTCTGCTGCTTACCGTCGAACGCACCAGACCATTCATTGCTATAAAAACCATTGCCGTGACTGTGCTTGCCTGTAAGCATTGTGGCTCTGCTGGGCCCGCAGATTGCGTTGCCCACATAAGCCCGATCAAAACGAATGCCGTTGTCAGCTATGCGGTCAATGTTGGGCGTTTGCATGAGGCTGTCATCGTAAGCGCTGACTGCCTTCGTCGCGTGATCATCAGACATAATAAACAGGATGTTAGGTCGCTCTGACGCGAGCCCGATCATAGGCAGAGCCAGAAGCCAGGCGGCAACACCGCAACGAAATCTAGGCATGCTTGCCATGCTCACTCAGCGCTCTGGTCTCGCAGATCAACGCCGCCCTTACATCTCGATCATTCCACCAACGCATGACGATAGCCTTCTGGATGAAATCCATTGTGATGACTAATCATACCTGTTGCATCACTTTCGTCAGCATTTTTTTGACACAATCAGGGCCAGAGTACGGTGCTAGCTTTCCGGCAACTTGCCGCGACCACGCCAAAGAAAGAAAAATACGGGCAGCACAAGCAGCGTCAGTACAACGGCACTTACCATTCCACCGACCATAGGCGCAGCAATGCGGCTCATCACTTCAGAGCCAGTTCCAGCGCCATAAAGAATGGGCAATAATCCTACTATCGTTGCCGCAGCCGTCATCATGACCGGGCGTACGCGAAGGCCTGCACCATCAATGACCGCATTGGCAAGTTCGGACCGACTGGGTTCTGGTGACTCGATGAGCAACTTATCGTAAGCCTGATTGAGATAGACCATCATGATCACACTGGTCTCAATCGCAACCCCTGCCAAAGCGATAAAACCAACTCCTACAGCAATCGAAAAATTAAAGCCTTCCCAGTAAATCAGCCAGACACTGCCAACCAGTGCGAATGGCAATGTGCCCATCAAAATAGCGACCTCTGCGACAATACGGAAATTGATGTACAGCAACAGTGCGATGATGGCCAGAATAACGGGCACCAGATAAACCAACTTCTCCTTCGCTCGCTCCATGTACTCGTACTGACCTGACCAGACGATGGAGTAGCCTGTGGGGAGATCCAGTTGCTCTTTTACCGTTTTACGGGCTTCGCTCACATAAGTCCCAATGTCAACGCCATCGATATCGACAAAAACCCAGCCGTTAATGCGTGCATTTTCGCTTTTAATGCCCGGTGGTCCATCCTCAATTTTAATCTGTGCCACATCGCCCAGTGAAATTCGCTGTCCAGCGGCGGTGATGACAGGTAATTGGCTCAGCTGTTCGGGTGAATCCCGGTAAGATTGCGGATATCTGATGTTGATTGGGTAGCGCTCAAGTCCCTCGACTGTCTGTGATACGTTCATCCCACCTACGGCGGTAGCCACGACTTGTTGCACATCGGCGATGTTAAGGCCAAACCTTGCAGCTCGCTCTCGATCTATGTCGACTTTTATGTAGCGACCACCAGCGACTCGCTCTGAGTAGACCGAGGCAGTGCCCGGTACATCCTTGAGTAGTGTCTCTAATTGCTGACCAATTTCCTGAATAACACGCAGCTCGGGGCCTGCAATCTTTATACCTACAGGCGTTTTAATGCCGGTAGCGAGCATATCGATTCGGGTTTTTATAGGCATAACCCACGCATTAGTCACCCCTGGCAATTGAATTAGCGCATCTAACTCATGCTTCAGGTCTTCCGTACTCATGCCCTCACGCCATTGCTCCCGCGGCTTTAACTGGATGAAGGTTTCGATCATGGTGAGCGGAGCTGGATCGGTCGCGGTATCTGCTCGGCCAATTTTTCCAAACACGCTCTCAACCTCTGGCACAGTGGCTATCAACTTATCGGTATGTTGTAGAATTCGACGAGCCTCACCGATTGAGATACCCGGATAGGTAGTGGGCATATACATGAGGTCACCTTCGTCTAACGGGGGGATGAACTCACTCCCAATATTGACTAGCGGCCAAGCCGTAGTGGCCAATACCGTTGCGGCTAAAAACAGAACGGTTCTAGGGAAGCGCAGTGTTTTTTTCAGCACAGGTACATAGCCAGCTATAAGCGCACGGTTTAAGGGATTCTTATCCTCTGGTAGCACATTGCCGCGAATAAAATATCCCATCAGTACCGGTATCAAGGTGATCGATAGCGCCGCCGCTGCCGCCATTGCATAGGTCTTGGTATAGGCCAGGGGCGTGAACATTCTCCCCTCTTGCGCCTCGAGAGCGAATACGGGCACAAAACTCACGGTGATGATAAGCAAACTGAAAAACAGTGCCGGGCCTACTTCCGATGCTGACGCTGCGACGACATGCCAACGATTCTCATCAGTCAGTGGGGTTTTTTCCATTTGCTTGTGCATATTTTCTATCATCACAATTGCACCGTCGATCATCGCCCCTATCGCTATGGCAACGCCGCCCAGAGACATTATATTGGCATTAACACCCTGTAGGTGCATGACGATGAAGGCCGTGAGAATGCCTATTGGCAGACTGATAATGGCTACCAACGATGACCTCACATGAAACAGAAAAATCATACACACCAGTGCCACTACTACGAATTCCTCAAGCAGCTTCTGCCAGAGATTCTTCACTGCTCGCTCAATCAAACCAGAGCGATCGTAGACTGTAACGATCTCCACGCCGTCAGGCAGACTTTGTTTTAACTCCTCCATCTTTGCCTTAACGTTATTGATGGTGTTTTGAGCGTTTTCGCCATACCGCATTACCACGATACCGCCAACAGCCTCACCCTCTCCGTTAAGCTCGGCAATACCCCGGCGCATCTGTGGACCGATACCAATCTCAGCAACGTCTTTCAAGCGCAGGGGCGTGCCATTCTGGTTAACGCCCAGTGGAATATTCCCCAGATCCTGTTGGTTTTGAATGTAACCGGTAGCGCGTACCATGTATTCCGCTTCTGCCATTTCGATAACAGATGCTCCAATCTCCTGATTGCCTCGCTTAATGGCCGTTTGGATATGACTCAAGGGGATGTCGAAAGCGCGTAGTTTTTCTGGATTAACCCTGACCTGGTATTGTTTGACCATGCCGCCCACCGCCGACACTTCAGACACACCAGGCACGGTCTGAAGTTCGTACTTGAGGAACCAGTCCTGCAAGCTGCGCAATTCGCTGATGTCGTGCTGCCCGGTCCTGTCAACGAGCGCATAAAGATAAACCCAGCCCACGCCAGTCGCGTCGGGTCCAAGTTGTGGACGAGCAGCAGCTGGCAGCGAGGGAGCAACCTGACTCAAGTATTCAAGCACGCGGGACCTGGCCCAATAGAGATCAGTATCTTCGTCAAAAATCACATACACATAAGAGTCACCAAAAAACGAATAGCCCCTTACTGTTACGGCACCTGGCACTGACAGCATGGCGGTGGTCAATGGATACGTGACCTGATCTTCCACGACCTGAGGCGCCTGCCCAGGAAAGTTGGTTTTGATGATGACCTGAACGTCCGACAAATCCGGAATCGCATCTACAGGTGTATTACGAAGCGAGAACAGCCCCGCGATGACTAAAACAAAAGCTGCGAGCAGCACGAAAAGTCGATTGAGTACAGACCAGTGAATAATGGCTTTAATCATGGTGCTTCGCTCCAGAACCTGCCCCTTCGATCGTGGGTCTCAGACGCTTATGCATGTCGTGCATACTATGGTCAACGGCGTCTGCTGCCTCCATTCTAAGAAAGTCAGATGTTTTGCTTGATTCCGAATCCAGCAAAAATTGCGCGGAAGTGACGACGCGCTCACCGTTCTTTAGTCCTTCTATAATTTCGGCATTGTTCTCATCCACACGCCCAGTCTTGACGCTTATTGATTTGAATCG